>Ga0194125_10001464_pt1 | contig 39868 bp, 33 predicted proteins | sample TA2KigC250mmetaG_FD_148626 | JGI IMG/M metagenome (GOLD analysis project Ga0194125, IMG submission 148626) | Freshwater microbial communities from Lake Tanganyika, Tanzania - TA2015034 Kigoma Deep Cast 250m | ecosystem: Environmental > Aquatic > Freshwater > Lake | place: Tanzania: Lake...
TAACTGGTTTAGTGGGCTTCTCGCTCGAACCGGCAAAATATAACCTGAAATTTTCGATTAATGATTTAAACGATGAGAAAAATCATCACGTAATTGATTTTCCTCTTGAGGTTCAAAATTTTTCTGATGAGAATTTTTCAATAAGCGACCTTCAGCTTTGTACTAATATCATCGAGAATTCAGAAAATACAAATTCTTACTTTTTTAAGAATTCATTCGAAACGTATCCAAATCCGAGTGGAATATTTGGCGAAGGTCTGCCGACTTTATTCTATTACACTGAACTCTACAATCTTCAGCATGGAGATAATTTAAATCCGCTAAAACTTATGATCACGATTTTCAATTTTCAAGGAAAAGAAAGAAGTAAGAAAGAAAAATTGATATCGAGAAAATATAACTCGATAGTTGAGGTTGGCGCCTTGAGTCTGGCAAAATTTCCAAGCGGGTCATATACACTCGCGTTGACGCTTGTAGACACTGCGACCCGCTATGGGATCGTTTCTACAAAAAGGTTTTTTGTTTATAATACTCAAGTTAAGGAAGAGATGGCTTCAAAATTTGCCGAAGCTGATGTTTTATCGAGCGAGTTTAATGTAATGTCTGAAGAAGAATTGAATTCCGCCTTTTTGATGTCAAGGTATGTTGCATCGTCTGCCGAAATCGATCAGTGGGATAAGATCGAGGACCTAGATGGTAAAAAGAATTTTCTATTCAAATTTTGGAAACTTAGAGATCCGGATCCGTTATCACCAAAAAATGAAAGAAAAATTGAATACTTCGAACGTATCAAGCAAGCAAATGAACAGTTTACTACCCCCCGGATGGAAGGGTGGAAAAGTGACAGAGGTAGAATCTATGTAGTCTACGGTGAACCAAGCGAGATTGATAGATTCCCAAGTGAAATGGACGCTTATCCATACGAAATTTGGTCTTTTCATCATATTGAAGGAGGAGTGATTTTTGTATTTGGTGATATTACAGGTATCTCGCAGATGCAATTACTCCATTCAACTCATCGAGGGGAGATGAGAGACGAGAATTGGTTCAATAGGATTAAAAAGATTCGTTAATCTGGAAAAGTTCTTGAGAACATGTTGTTTGTTTTTTTATTTTGCATTAGAATATGCAAAATAAGATCGAGTTTTTTCTTTTTAATCTACTATCATTTCTTCTCACTCGTTTTTCTCTGGGGGTTGCAAGAAAATTTGCAACGCTGCTGGCAGCTTTTTTTTACTTTTTTATTCCGCTTAGAAAAAGTGTAGCAATAAAAAATCTTCGATTAGTTTTTCCAGAGTACACAGAAAAAAAACTGAATCAGATTTTATACTGTTCGTATATCAATTTCTTTATCGTTCTTATCGAAATATTCTACATGCGAGTAATAGAACAGGAGGAATTGAAATCGATGGTAAAAATAAAGAAGCCTGAATTAATTCGTGAATCTCTGAGAAAAGATAAAGGACTCCTCTTCTTATCGGCGCATTTCGGCAATTGGGAAATTCTTGCTGCTTCGACTGCTCTTACCATTGGAATCCCCTATTCAATAATTGTGAAACCGCTTCGGAACAATTTGGTTGATAAGTTTATGAATACCATGCGTTGTAAATGGGGAAATAAAGTAGTTCGAATGGGTGTATCTGTGAAAGATATTTATCGAGAATTGTTAAATAAAAATGTAGTTGCACTAGTGGCCGACCAGCGAGCCGCGGAAGGTTCACTGAAAATTCCTTTTTTCGGGAGAGAAACTTCTGTTTTTTTTGGACCCGCGACTCTATCAGTAAAAACCGGTGCACCAATACTCTTGGGAATTGCTGTGCGGCAAAATGATTTCAGTTATGAAGTCGATTTGAAAGAGATAAAGATTGAGGATAATTTATCTGAAGATCAAAAAATTGAATCTATAACCAAAGAATATATCCGGCAATTGGAATTGATAATTAGAAAGAATCCCGAGCAATGGCTTTGGTTCCATGATAGATGGAAACATTGATTAAAAAGCAAACTAAAATCTTAATTTTACAGACCGCTTTCTTGGGCGATGTACTGCTAACTCTCCCGTTGATTCATCATTTACGGAAAATATTTTCAGACTCGGAAATTGATTTAATAGTTAGACCGGATGCAGCCGAGGTAAGTGAAATTTCTTGCGATCTTAATCGTGTGATCATCTTTGATAAAAAGAAAAACGGATTGAGAAATACATTCAATCTTATTAAAGCCATCCGAAAGAAAAAATATGATTTACTGATTTCGCCGCATCGTTCTTACCGTAGCAGTCTAATTTCTTTCTTTAGTGGAATACCCAAACGGATTGGATTTGATACTGCGAGTTTCTCAATTTTATATTCCGATAAAGTCAAATATCAAAAAAATGTACATGAAGTGGAAAGAAATATTTCCCTAATTTCGGAGTTCAGAAAAGTTCAGGAGTGGGAGCAATTAATTCCTATCAAACCGTCTGCTGCGGAATTGCACAAGAAGTTAATATCGTGGAATAATTCTAAACAACAAATCGTTTGTATTGCTCCATTTTCAGAGTGGTACACAAAAAGATATCCTCAAGATTATTTTATAAAACTAATCGAATTGTTAATTAAATCAGAAATAAAAGTATTAATAATTGGCGGGAAAAAAGATTTAAGTGATTCAAATAAAATTGTGGAGAGTATTTCTTCCAGCGAATGTGTGTTAAATTTGACTGGTCAATTAAGCATTCGAGAATCCATAGATGTGATTGGAAAATGTAATTTACTGATAAGCAATGATAGTGCTCCAACTCACATGGCAATGTTTACGACCTGTCCAGTGCTGACGATCTACGGTTCAACGATACCAGGATTTGGATTTTATCCTTACCGTTCGTTTGATTCGGTGATACAAATTGATGAATTATACTGCAAGCCATGCGGGATACATGGATTTATTACTTGTCCCGAAAATCATTTTCGGTGCATGAGAGAGTTGAAACCCGAACTTGTTTTTGAACAAGTCAAAAAAATGCTTCAAAACGAAATAATATCTTTATAGAATAATTTTTTGAAGTTTGATATATTGAAATAAGATGTTTAAAAATCTAAAAGTTATTTTCAAGAAAAGGTACGATTTACTCCTTATTCCGAAAGATGGTAGGAGCACTGATAAAATTTTGAGAACAAGTTTAACTCGTGCTCTGCTAATTATTTTTGGATTGATGATTATTTCAAATTCCATTTTACTTTCATTTTTGGCTTTCACTCCGATTATGGATTACCTGCCGGGATTTGAAATAATCTCTAAAGAGGAGATGAATCAAATTTCTGAGATCAAAGAAAAAATGTTAACGATTTCAAAGGAATTTGAGCGGGTGAAAAGAAACAACGAAAGACTGCAGCTGATTCTTGAAGGTAAACCAATCCCCATGGACGAACGCGAGCTTGACTCAAATTATGTGAAAGAAAGGATGAGAAGAGATTCCATCCGACTTATGTCAAAACCATTGTCTAATAATTTGTTTATTGCATTTAAACGTTTATTGAACCTTTTTTCACAGGTCTCAGATTCAAATTCGATTCAAAATCAAAAACAGTTCAATCAATATACCCTAAGTTTCATTTCGCCTGTAGTTGGTGTGATAACGCAAAAATTTTATCCTAAAAATGCCCACTATGGAATTGATTTTGCAGTGCGAACCGGAACTCAGGTTCGAACTGCCGGTTCCGGCGTAGTAATTTTTTCTGATTATACAATTAACGATGGTTATAAAATTATTGTAGCCCATTCCTCTGGTTATATAACTATCTATCAACATTTATCAGTCCTATTAAAAAAAGAGCGGGAGAAAGTTTTTCAAGGAGATGTTATAGCTTTGTCTGGCAATACAGGAAAACTAACAACAGCACCGCATCTTCATTTTGAAGTGTGGAAAAATAATAAACCAATTGATCCAAAAACCATTTGTGTAGATTTATATGAAAAATAGAGAAAAATTCAGTGATGAGCTTTCAATTCTTTCAAACAATGTTCAAATCAAAGGGAATATTTCTGCTCAAGGAAATTTCCGCATTGAGGGGCAAGTCGAGGGAGATGTGAACGTACGCGGTAATTTATTTTTAGGTGAAACTGCAACCGTTAGAGGGAACATTACATCCAACAATTTCACCTGCAATGGAACTGTGCAAGGCAAAATCATGATTGAGGATAAACTTGTCATTGAAAAAAAATCAAAAATTACTGGCGACATTACTACAAAAGCATTAATTGTTGAAGAAGGCGCAGAGATAAACGGAAAATGTATTATGTCTTCCGGTTCTAAAATTCAACCCGAGTCTTAGAGATTGTTAAATCCTAAAAAAGTCAAGGACGAACAACGCAAGTTCATCGAAGGATTCGCAAAGTCAGGCCCTTATCTTGGGCTTGGAGCTCAAATGGCTGCAACTGTCGTCATCATGATTTTTTTGGGGAAGTTCCTAGATGACTATTTAAATTCGAGTCCAGCATTTATTTTAATTCTTTCGCTGCTAGGTTCATTTGCCGCAATCTATAATTTTATCCGACAAGTCCTCAGATTGAATGAAAAGAAAAAAAATGGGAATAATTAGGAAGTCTTTTATTGGAAGGCATTTATTAATTAATCTTCCCATTCTAGGAATCGGGTTGCTGTTTGTATCAATTACAAATAATTATGAAGCATTTACTGGTGTAATAACTGGTTATCTTCTGATATTGATTTATGTAATAATAGGATTTTTATCTTTTGAATATTCAGTTTCAAAGTCCAACGAAGCATTCTTAAAGTATTATTTTGGCGGTATGATGATTCGGATGTTTTTATTGCTAATCCTAATATTTTTTCTGTTAAAAAATATTAGCATTAATAAGATAAGTTTGTTATTTTCGCTACTCATTTTTTACGTGATAAATCTAGTTGTGGAGTTACAATATGTAATTTCACGCCAAAAACGAATTAATTAATGGATACTACCAAGGTAATTACTGATACTTTAGCTCAAACCTCTGATAATAGCAGCAGTTGGATTATCGATCACATTGTTGACAGCAATGTACTCGATTTTGAACCGTTTTTCTCTATAACATTGCCTGCAATTCATCTGAATCTTCTTGGAGTAGATTTAAATCTTTCAATAACAAAACATGTTGTTTTTGTTTGGTTGGGAGCTTTAATTGTTTTCTTACTTTTTCGTCTTGCAGCTTCAAGCTATAAGAAATCGCTTGTTCCCAAAGGTCTTGCGAATGTTATGGAAGTGTTGGTTACTTTCATTCGTGATGAAATTGTTGCTCCAACAGTCGGTACAGCATATACAAATAAGTTTTTACCTTTCCTTGGTACAATTTTCTTTTTCATTCTGACCTGCAATTTTCTTGGGTTACTTCCCTATGGATCAACCGCGACTTCAAATATTTCCGTAACGGCATCACTAGCGGCGATTAGTTTTATCGTAACGCAATTTGCAGGCATGAAAAAGAATGGTGTAATGGGATACGTTAAGGGATTAATTCCGCATGGAGTTCCTGTTTTTCTTTTACCTATAATGTTTGTGGTTGAAGTTTTAGGTCTATTCACAAAGCCATTTGCACTCATGATCCGACTTTTTGCTAATATGACAGCCGGGCACGTAGTGATTATGGCGTTAATCGGTTTGATTTTTATATTGAAGACACCATTTATTTCACCGGTGTCAATTCTTTTTGCACTTTTTATATACTTGCTTGAATTGTTAGTCGCATTAATTCAAGCTTATATTTTTACAATGCTTTCATCTCTCTTTATCGGGATGGCAATTCATCAAGAACATTAATTAAAATATAAAGGATAAATAAATGGAATCATTAGGATTTGCATATTTGGCAGCAGGAATTGGTGCTGCACTGACAGTGATTGGAGCTGGATTAGGTATCGGCAAATTGGCTAGTTCAGCAATGGACGCAAGCAGTCGTCAGCCGGAAGCGCTCGGCGATATTAGAACATCAATGATTATCGCAGCAGCACTTATTGAAGGTGTATCGTTGTTTGCATTGGTTATTTGTATTCTGCTCGCTTTTAAATAAACCTAGAGGTTTTTGAAATGGAAATGTTATTATTTTCTTTTAAGTTTTTTCTGCTTGCTGGCGGAGAAAAAGGCGGATTGCTTGATGTTAATCCAGGTTTGATTTTTTGGACAGTTGTTACTTTCATTCTTCTTTTATTGATATTAAAAAGAACAGCTTGGAAACCCATGCTTGAAGCCCTTAAACAGCGTGAAGATTCAATTCGAACTGCTCTCGAAAAATCGGAACAGGCAAAACTCGAAGCAGAAAAACTACTTGAAGAAAATAAGAAAAATTTAGCTGCAGCAGAAGAGAAAGCAAAAAAGATCATTGATGAAGGAAGGGAATTTTCCAGTAAGCTCAAAGCTGAAATTCTTGATAAGGCCAATGAAGATGCGAAGAAATTGTTAGATCAAACGAAAATTGAAATCGATCGGAAGAAAGATGAAGCTCTCAATGAACTTAGAGAGGTAGTTGCAGATTTGGCAATTCAAGCAACAGAAAAATTGATTGATGAAAAACTCGATGATAAGAAACACAGATCACTTATTGACAAATTTATCAGCACTTTACCGAGGCAATAAGTTTTGAGTAGTTTCAAAATTACGAATAGATACGCAACAGCTTTAATCGAGCTTTCAATCCAAGAAAAATCCTTAAACGATGTCAGTAACGAACTTGAGCTTATAAAAAAATCAATTAAAGATTCAAGAGAACTAACACTTTTTTTACAAAGCCCAATCTTAAAATCGCAAAAAAAGAAGGATATTTTAACAAAAATATTCAGTGGCAAAGTTTCGAATCTCACGATGAAGTTTTTGAATTTAGTAATTGACAGGAATAGAACTCCTTTGATTCTGGAGATTATCGATCACTTTTTCGAACTAAGAGATAAGCATCTTGGAATAATCAATGTAGCAGTAAGAAGTGCAGCTAAATTTGACAAGAATCAATCAGAAGACCTAACAAAGCAGTTAGAAAGTTACACTAATAAAAAAGTAAAAATTAATTTTTCATTAGATTCTTCGTTGAAGGGTGGATTTGTAGTTCAATTGGGTGATACTGTTTTAGATGCAAGTCTTCGACATCAATTGGATTTATTAAAAAGTAAATTCCTTCATGGCTCAGAAGAATTAAACTGAACGAAAAAAGAATTTAGAAAAGGTTAAAAATGGCAGAAGTAAGACCAGATGAAGTTTCTTCGATTTTAAGAAAAGAACTTTCAGGATTCGAGAAAGAAGTTGATGTTTATGATGTCGGTACGGTATTAGAAGTCGGCGATGGTATTGCGCGTATTTACGGCTTGTCAAAAGTCATGGCAAGCGAGTTAGTTGAATTCCCAAATGGTGTTTTCGGAATGGTGCTTAATCTTGAAGAAGATAACGTTGGTGCAATATTATTTGGTGAAGATACACTCGTAAAAGAAGGCGATATTGTTAAAAGAACAAAGAGAGTTGCTTCGATTCCGGTTGGAGATCAACTTTTAGGAAGAGTTGTAAATCCACTTTGCCAGCCTCTCGATGGTAAAGGTTCAATTAAAACGGATAAATTCCTTCCAATAGAAAGAAAAGCACTTGGTGTAATTTTCCGTCAACCGGTTAAAGAACCGCTTCAAACAGGTCTTAAAGCCATTGATGGTATGATTCCAATCGGAAGAGGTCAAAGAGAATTAATAATCGGCGATCGACAAACTGGTAAAACTGCCATTGCACTTGATACGATTATCAATCAGAAGTATACCCACACCGAAGAAGCTAAAAAGCAGGGAGTTAAGCCTGTTTATTGTATTTATGTTGCAATTGGACAAAAAGGTTCGTCAGTCGCGCAAGTAGTCGCAAAACTTGAAGAAGCTGGTGCAATGGAATATACAACTGTAATTTTAGCAGCTGCTTCAGATACAGCCCCAATGCAATTCATTGCTCCTTATTCAGGTGCAACTGTTGGTGAATTCTTCAGAGATAGTGGAAGACATTCTTTAGTTATCTATGATGATCTCTCAAAACATGCACAGGCTTATCGTCAAGTTTCGCTATTGCTTCGACGCCCTCCTGGACGCGAAGCTTACCCAGGTGATATTTTTTACCTCCATTCTCGTTTATTGGAGAGAGCTTCTAAATTGAGTGACGATTTAGGTGGAGGAAGTTTAACAGCTCTACCAGTAATTGAGACTCAAGCTGGAGATGTTTCCGCATATATTCCGACAAATGTTATATCGATTACTGATGGTCAGATTTATCTTGAGCCGAATTTGTTTAATGCTGGTGTTCGTCCGGCTATCAATGTTGGTATTTCAGTCTCTCGGGTAGGAGGAAATGCACAAATTAAGGCAATGAAAAAAGTTGCTGGTACGCTTCGGCTTGATCTCGCACAATATCGAGAACTTGAAGCATTTGCTAAATTTGGTTCCGACCTTGATGCCGCAACTCAGAGGCAGCTCAGAAGAGGTCAACGACTCGTTGAATTACTAAAACAAGGACAATACAAACCAATGTCCGTCGAAAAACAGATTGTTTCAATCTTTTATGGGACTAATGGTTATTTAGATCAACTCGCAGTTAATGATGTACAAAAATTTGAATCAGAAATTCTTGAAATTTTCGATGTAAAACATAAAGACATTATGCTGGAAATTGCTGAAAAGAAAGAATTGAATCAAGCAATTATCGAGAAGCTCAAGAAAATTGGAGATGAATTTTTAAATTCATTTAAGAAAAGCAATTAATGGCAACTCTACGTGAAATACGCAGAAGAATCACGGGTGTAAAAAGCACTCAACAAATCACAAAAGCAATGAAGATGGTTGCTGCTGCGAAGCTTCGAAAAGCTCAAGAGGCTATTTTGAACATTCGGCCTTATTCCAATAAAATGGCAGATTTGCTTCATTCACTACCAGGAAAAATTGATAAGTCTATCAGCCCCCTGTTGATGGAAAGAGAAACCAAGAACGTTACTCTGATTATCGTTACCTCTGATAGAGGATTATGCGGCTCTTTTAATTCGAACCTAATACGAAGTGCTGCCGAGTTAATACAAACTGAATTCAGTTCGTATCGCGAGTCCGGCAATCTTAATTTAATGTGTATCGGCAAAAAAGGAAGTGATTTTTTCTCCAAGCGAAATTACCAGGTAAAAGAAAAGTATTTAGGGATCTTTTCAGATCTTCAATTTTCGTCAGCAAAGGAAATAATCCAAAAAGTTACGAACTCTTTCTTGAATGGAACGACTGATAAAGTCTACGTTATTTATAATGAATTTAAATCCATCATCAGTCAAAAAATTAAAGTTGAACAAATTCTTCCCATTCCTGAGACTCATCAGGCCGAGAAAAATGAAAAAGAGAGCAAATATAATGAGTATGTCGATTTTATTTATGAACCAAGCAAGGAAGAGATTCTTACGAAAATTCTCCCTCAACATTTGAATATTTTGATGTGGCGTGTGTTACTTGAGTCTAACGCATCTGAACATGGTGCAAGAATGACGGCTATGGATAATGCAACTGAAAACGCAAAAGAACTTATCCGATTGCTGAGTCTTTCGTACAATCGCGCGAGACAAGCCTCTATCACAAAAGAACTACTTGAAATAGTTGCCGGAGCTGATGCGCTGAAGGAATCGGCGTAAAATCTTCTTTTAAGTTTATTTTTTATAGGTCTCCAATTTTAGGGCTTAAAATTAAAATAAGTTTTTGATACTTTTACTTAGATTTGCTAACTTTAACAGCTAAAATGAAAAAATATGTTCGAAGATTTAACATATAAATTAGAAAAGACCTTCAAGCTAATTCGCGGACAGGGGAAATTGACGGAAAAGAATATTTCTGACACGCTCCGTGAAGTACGTCGAATTTTGCTTGATGCTGATGTTAATTTTCGAGTCGCTAAGGATTTTATTGAAAAAGTGGAGCAAAAATCACTTGGAAAAGAAGTCTTAAATTCAATTACTCCTGGTCAATTAATAATAAAAATTATTAATGATGAGCTAATTGAACTTCTTGGCAGCAAGACTGAAAGTATAGTTTTATCCAAGCAGCCACCGTCAATTTATTTAATTTCCGGTTTACAAGGATCAGGGAAGACAACTTTTTCAGCCAAACTTGCAGATTATCTAAAAAAATCTAACTCAAAGCCGCTTCTGGTAGCTTGTGATATTTATCGCCCTGCTGCAGTTCAGCAGCTCAAGACACTTGGCGAACAACTTAAAGTAAATGTATTCGAAGGAGAAAGTGATCCGGTCAAGATTGCGAGTGATGCAATAAATTATGCCAAGAAAAATAATCATAATATAGTGATTGTTGATACAGCCGGAAGAATGCACATTGATGAGAAAATGATGGAAGAAATTGCTGAAATTAAAAAGGCAATTTCACCAACTGAGACTTATTTTATTGTAGATTCGATGACTGGACAAGATGCAGTGAACACAGCTAAAGCTTTCAATGAGAAAATTGATTTTGATGGAGTTGTACTAACTAAACTCGATGGCGATACGAAAGGTGGATGTGCTCTTTCGATTCGTGCCGTTGTGCAGAAACCAATTAAATTCGTAAGTCTTGGGGAGAAGCTTGATTCCATCGAAGTTTTTCATCCTGATAGACTTGCATCAAGAATTCTTGGTAAAGGCGATATCGTAAGTTTTGTTGAAAAAGCTCAAGACGTATTTGATGAGAGAGAAGCTTTTAAAATTGAAGAAAAAATAAAGTCAAACAAATTTGATTTTGAAGATTTTAAAGAACAAATTAAACAAATAAAACGCATGGGATCGATTTCCCAGTTGCTTGGAATGATCCCTGGCATTGGTTCGAATTTGAAAAATGTTGAGATAGATGAAAAAGCATTCGTAAAGATCGAAGCAATTATTAACTCAATGACTAAAGAGGAAAGAAAAAATCCTCGTGTTTTAAATGGCAGTCGGCGAAAAAGAATTGCTAAAGGAAGCGGAAGTACGATTCAGGATGTGAATAAATTGATTAAACAATTTGAAGAAATGCAAAAGATGATGAAACGTGTTTCTACAATGGGCATGAAAAATGCTTTTAAAGGTATTAAATTTCAGTACAATTAGAAAATTATTTGGAGGAAAAACATTTGGCAGTAAAGTTAAGATTGCAGAGAATGGGAAAGAAAAAACAGCCAATTTATAAAATCGTTGCTGCAGATTCCCGTTCACCGCGCGATGGTAAGTTTATTGAAGCTATTGGAAGATATAATCCTAGAATGAATCCTTCTGAATTAATTGTTTCAGAAGATAGAGCTCTCTACTGGTTGGGAGTTGGTGCACAGCCAACTGATACGGTTAAGAATCTATTAAGTCGTGAAGGAATTATTCTTCGATATGATTTGATGAAGAAAAAAGCTTCTCCTGAGAAAATTGAACAAGAATTAGAAAAGTTCAAAATGCTGCAACAAGATAAGCAGAAGAGATCGCTTGAGAAGCAAATAGCGAAGAAAGGCTCAAAAAAGAAATCCAGTGCGGCAGAAGCAAAAGGTGCAGCTTCTGAAGAAAAACCGGCAGAAACTCCTGCCGAAAATTAGTAGAAATTTTCGGTGGAATCTGCGCTTGGCACATAAATACTAAGCACCCCAATTTCCGGAGGGAAATATGAAAGAATTCATCGAATATATTGTAAAACAGCTTGTTGATAAACCAGAAGGGGTCACCGTTGAGGAAACTCAACCAGCGGAAAACAAACTTGTCTTCTCCCTCAAGGTAAGTCAGGAAGATGTTGGTAAAGTTATTGGTAAACAGGGCAAAACTGCCCAAGCAATGCGAGTTCTTTTGACTGCGGTTGCTGCCAAAGAGGGGAAAAAAGCAATCCTCGAAATTCAGGATTGAAATATTCCCTATTCGATAGTTAGCTATCGAAATAAATAAGGATGATCTTAATTGGTAGAATCATCGGCACCCACGGTCTGAAAGGGATGCTGAAAATTAAACCGTTCACGGATTTCTCTGCACGGTTTAATAAGAGTGAAATTTTGTGTGTGAAGATTGAAAATGATTCTTTCGAGAAATTTAGAATTGATAATTCATTTGAGCGAAAAGGAATTTTCTATCTCAAATTTGAAAATGTGAATGATTTGACCCAAGCTGAGATGCTTGTGGGAAAAGATATTGTTATTGAAGAAGGCAGTCTGAAAAAACTTGAGTCTGATTCATTTTACATCCATGAACTTATTGGTGTGAAAGTATTAAGTGAATCAGGTGAAATTCTCGGAGTCATAACAGACGTATTCAATCTTCGCTCAAATGATGTGTATGAATTAATTGATAATTCTGGAAAGAAGTTTTTAATTCCTGCTGTAAAAGATTTCATTGAAGAGATGAATATAGAATCTGGATTTATGAAATTAAAAAATACAGAAGGGATGTTTGATTAGGTGAGAATAGATTTAATTTCTGCAGTGCCGCAAATTTTGGAAAGCCCAATAAGTCACAGTATTGTAAAGCGTGCACGGGAAAAAGATTTAGTTGAAATTGTGATTCATAATCTGCACAATTACGGCGAAGGTAAATATCGTCAAATTGATGATAAACCATTCGGAGGCGGAAGCGGAATGGTGCTGAAACCGGAACCGATCTTCCGATGTGTGGAGAAATTAAAAAGCGAAAGAAGTTATGATGCCGTTATCATCACTTCTGCGAAAGGAAAATTATTCGATCAATCAATGGCGAAAAAGTTTTCCTTATTTGAAAATTTGATTTTTATTTGTGGTCATTACAAAGGTATTGATCAACGCGTGACTGAATTAACCGGTGCAGAAGAAATTTCCATTGGCAGATTCGTTTTAAGCGGTGGCGAACTGCCTGCACTTGCGATTGTCGATGCAATAGTCAGATTGATCCCGGGCGCACTCGGTGACGGTGAATCTGCATTAACTGACACTTTCATCGATGAAGATTACATCGAACCGCCGATTTATACCAGACCACGCGAATTCGAAGGACTTAAAGTCCCTCAGATTTTATTAGAAGGAGATCATTCCAAAATTAAAGATTGGAAAGATAAGATTTCCTCAGAGAGTTGAAAAATTAAGAAAATGGAGATGATAAAATGAATAAGCTGCAACATGCACAGTCGTTACAATTGAGAAACGATTTTCCAAAATTTAGAGCCGGTGATCGTGTAAATATTCACTTCAAAGTAATTGAAGGGGATAAAGAACGAATCCAGCAGTTCGAAGGGGATGTAATTTCAATTCGAGGTGCCGGAATAGATAAAACATTCACTGTCCGAAAGATTTCCGATGGAGTTGGAGTGGAGAGAATTTTTCCGTTCCACTCGCCGAAGATCGCTAAAATAGATTTAGTTCGTGAAGGAAGAGTCCGCAGAGCTAAACTTTATTACTTGAGAAATCTTTCAGGAAAAGCTGCGAGAATTAAAAGCAAATAGAAACCGTAATTTGGAAACAAAAAAAGGTCAGCTTATACTGACCTTTTTTATTTTAAAGGAATTGGCAATTCGATTTTTCAATTCACTCGATTAATCGCTTGACCTGTCTTTTGAAACTCTGAGATTATTCTCACAGTTTCTTCGGCTACGGCGTTTTGCGCTTGCTCTGTCGATGCACCAATATGGTGAGTAACATAAATGCCGTCTACATTTTGGAGTTTAGAGCTGACAGCACCATCTTTTCCTTCTGGCTCTCCTTTGAATACGTCGACTGCGGCTGTAATTCCTTTTTCTTTCACTGCTTTGATTAAAGCATCTTCATCGATTACATCTGACCTGGATGTGTTGATCAACATCGCATTTTTTTTCATTAATCCGAACAGCTTATCGTTGAACATTCCTTTGGTTTGAGGATTTGCCGGAACGTGAAGAGTGATAACATCTGATTCGGAAATTAACTTTTCAACGTCATCATAATATTCGACTCCAATACCTTCACTCTTAATTACATCGTAACCGATAACTTTCATTCCGAATGCATGTGCACGTTTTGCAATTTCCTTCCCAATATTTCCGACTCCGATAATGCCAAGCGTTTTTCCGAAAATTCCTTCAGCTTTTGAAAATTTCGCTTTGTTCCAAATGCTTGAGTTGAAGTCTTTAACATTATCTGGTATTTTTCTGTCGAGTGCAACTATCATTCCCATTGCAAGCTCGGCTACAGCGATTGAATTCTTGCCCGGACAATTCGTTACAGGAATGCCTTTTGCACTTGCAGCTTTAACATTAATATTATTTACACCCGAACCTGCTCGAATTATCAATTTCAAATTACTTCCATCGGTAATTGTTTTTTCGTTTACAATTGTCGATCTCACAACGATTGCATCAGCATCTTTTGCTGCTTCGGGTAAATCGTTTTCCCCGAGTTTGGGATTGTAAACCACATCAAGCTTTAAATCTTTCATTTGGTTGATGTAGATATCTGGAAATTTATCCGCAACTATTACTTTCATTTTTTTCTCCTCTCCAAATTATTGATTAAAATTTTTCTTTAACATTGGAATATTAATTTTATGTTCTATTGCATTTTGAATTGCTCGCTCATATCCAGCATCGGAATGACGGACGATTCCCATTCCGGGATCATAAGTTAAAACTCTCTCAAGTCTTTGTTCAGCTTCATCGGTGCCGTCTGCTACTACGACCATACCTGCGTGGATGGAATAACCTATTCCAACACCGCCGCCGTGATGTACAGAAACCCAGCTTGCACCTCCGATAGCGTTTAGCAATGCATTCAGTATAGGCCAATCTGCTATTGCATCACTTCCGTCTTTCATCGCTTCCGTTTCGCGGTTTGGCGAAGCAACGGAGCCGCAGTCTAAATGATCGCGCCCGATTACAATTGGAGCTTTTACTTTTTTCTCTTTAACAAGTTGATTAAATATTTTTCCCATCTTTGCACGCTCGCCGTATCCGAGCCAGCAAATTCGTGCAGGCAATCCTTGAAAGTGAACATGTTTCTGCGCCAATTCAATCCAGCGAATTAGAGATTTGTTTTTAGGAAATGTTTCGATTATGGCTTTATCGGTTATAAATATATCTTCAGCTTCACCTGAAAGTGCCGCCCATCTGAAAGGACCTTTACCATCACAGAATAGCGGACGAATATATTCAGGTACAAAACCCGGAATATCAAACGCATTTTTCACTCCATTGGCAAAAGCTTCTCCGCGGATGTTATTACCGTAATCAAATGTAATGCTGCCAAGTTTTTGAAATTCGAGCATTGCATTTAAGTGAATGACAATCGATTTCTTCGAAAGCTTGATATATTTTTCCGGATCAGATTTGCGAAGTGAAAGGGCTTGTTCATAACTCATCCCAGCCGGCACATAACCATTTAAAGTATCATGTGCTGATGTTTGGTCTGTCAATATATCCGGAATGATTTTCATCTCAAGAATTTTTGGAAGGATTTCTGCTGCATTGCCGAGCAGGCCGATTGAGAATCCTTCTTTTTTCTCTTTCGCATTTGAGATTTTATTCAATGCTTCTTCAAGATTGTCAGTCATAATATCGAGGTAGCCGGTTTTGAGTCTCTTTTCTATTCTTGATTTGTCAACTTCGATACCAAGAAAAGCTGCACCATTCATTTTTGCTGCAAGAGGTTGTGCACCCCCCATACCTCCGAGTCCGGCAGTAAGCAAAAATTTTCCAGCAAGTGAACCGTTGAAATACTTGTCTGCGCAAGCAGCAAACGTTTCATAAGTTCCCTGAAGAATTCCCTGCGTTCCAATGTAAATCCAGCTTCCAGCAGTCATCTGTCCGTACATAATCAAACCGAGAGTTTCGAGCTTTCGGAATTCATCCCAAGTTGCCCAATGCGGAACGAGCATAGAATTTGAGATGATCACTCGCGGCGCGTTTGAATGCGTTTTGAAAACCGCTACTGGTTTTCCAGATTGAATTAATAATGTTTCATCGGCTTCAAGTTCTTTCAATGATTTTACGATTGCATCGAAGCATTCCCAATTTCTTGCAGCTTTACCAATTCCGCCATAGACGATTAATTCTGCTGGATTTTCTGCAACATCAAGATCGAGATTGTTCATTAACATTCTTAGGGCTGCTTCTTGAATCCAGCCCTTTGTGTTAAGATTCGTTCCTCTCGGAGCTCTAATTATCTTTTCATTCATATTTTATCTTTTCTTGAAATGATTATTTAACAAACCTTCATATTGATTTATCAGCGATTTGTACATCCATTTTTTGAAGAACCAAGATTTTTTTATTGCATCTTTGTATTGCTTTAAGTTTTCAGTCAGTTGAGTCTCAATTCTCTTTGACTCTTCCTTTGTTAATTTTACGACTTCTTGCGATGAAGAAAACTTCTCCGATAAGCTTTGGTAAATTCTGATCTCGCTGGAATATCTAGAGTCTCCCTCAATTTGCTTGAGGATTTGTTTCACTAATGTGGACAATAATTTTTTTTCAGTTGAATTAAATTCAAAATTATAATTCTTGAATAATGGTTTCATGGTCTCCTAATTATTTAAATGAAAGCAGCTTTTCTCTGGTTTTTTGATAACCAGGTTTTATAACATCGTAAATTATCTTAATTCTATCTTTATATGGAATGAATGCGCTTTTCATTGCATTAATAGTCAGCTTTTCCATATCGTCGAGTCCAATTCCAAAAACATCGGCAGCGATTTTGAATTCTTTTGTGAGTGTATGATCGCTCATTAATCTGTCATCGGTATTTAGACAAACACGGAATTTGTATTTATAATAAATGCCAAATGGATGCAGTTCAAGACTTTTCACTGCACCTGTGTGCACATTGCTCAGTAAACATATCTCAAGAGGAATTCTTTTGTCGAGAACGTATTGAGCTAAATTTCCCATTGAGATCAATTGCCCATCTTTAATTACCATATCTTCAATTAATCTTGTTGCGTGGCCAATTCGATGTGCGCCGCACCATTGAAGCGCCTGCCAAATCGATTCTTTTCCGAAAGCTTCACCAGCGTGAATCGTTATATTGAAATTTTCTCTTTGAATATATTGAAAAGCTTCTATGTGTTTCTTCGGAGGATACCCCCCTTCTTCACCTGCGAGATCAAATCCAACCACTCCTTTATCGCGAAAATCCACAGCGAGTTCTGCCATTTCGAGAGAAAGTTTCATATTCCGCATTGCACAAATTATTAAGCCATACTGTACGCCAAAAGTTTGTCTGCCGCGTTCCAATCCATTTAATACTGCTTGCACAACTTCTTCCCAATGCAAACCTTTGTTTGTATGAAATATTGGGGAAAATCTTGTTTCAATATATACTACGCCATCATTATGCATGTCTTCCATCATTTCGAATGCAACGCGTTCGAGAGCTTCTTTTGTTTGCATAACACCGCAGGTGTGAGCGAAACCCTGTAAAAATTCAACTAAGTTGCCTTTATTTGCACCGCGGTGAAACCACTCAGCTAGTTCTCCGGCATCGGTGGTTGGAAGTTTTGTGTATTTCATTTCTTTTGCAAGATCAATCACAGTTTGCGAGCGTAATCCGCCATCGAGATGGTCGTGCAAAAGAACTTTTGGAACTTCTTTAATGATATCAAAAATTTCTTGTTTCACAGGTTACCTTTCTGGTGTTATCGGAATTTGTAATTTGATGGAGCATTAATTTTGACATAATCATCGGTCAATTAACTAACCACAACAAATTTATGCAAAAGAGGGAGTAATTTCAATTTAATGATGAGCATAATCGCTGAAGAGAGGTTTATGATTTAATTGAATTAATAATCAACAAGTTTAACCCAAATTTGTCATTAGGAAAAAACCAAATCGTATAAATCCTGAAATAACATTTTGTTATTGACATTTTAAGAAATAAGATTTGCTTACATATAGAATTAATTATGGTCAAAAAATTATTAGATTAGTTTATATAAAACAATGAGTTACAAGCCATTTTTTCTATTGTCGGTCATGAGAAATTTCTAATGATAAATCCGGGTTTAATTAATTTGCTAATCGTTTTGATGTTTCAAGATAAATATTTAAATCGGTCATGCACAAATATTTTTTTGATTTACAGATAAATCTGCTTCAATGTTGTTTTACCGTTCGACAATTCACAACTGCAATAATTACTTCGATTTCATAACTTTGGTTGCTGCGAATTATTCCTTTATGAAACACACATTGAAAGGAAGTTTTTCTCTCTGACTTAAGATTCAACCCAAAATTATTATTAAATAAATTTCTAAATAGCAGTCGAGTGTAATATGTACCAAATCACTGACTTCTTAAACAGTTTATTGCTTATAAAGCGACGCTATTATTCAATTCATTTCAATATTAAATTCCAAATAAAAACAATAAGAGAATAAGCTTAAAATTTATTTCAGTCTTATATCTTCAAAATTTTGTCAACTTCCTTTTTATCAAGATCCATTACATAAGGAATTCCTGTTATCTCGGCGGATTCCTTGGTTAAGCACGCAAGGTCGTCACGAGTCATGAACTCAAGTTTGAATTTCCTGCTTCCGCACATTAATTGACGCAAACCCTGAGCCAAACGTTCGTAATAGGTATAAAGTCCTAAAGCTCCGACCGGAACTTTTTGAAATTCATTATCACCAAGCTCCTTCCTGAGATGAGAAGCAGTGACAAAAATCTCATCTACCGATCTTCCGAACCGCTCAATATAAACCGGAAGCTGCCCGTCATCTATTGCTCTGCCAATAGTTTTTCCAACCATAGCTGCTGCAATTGGTGCTCTTGCCATACCAACGAGTTTAGTAAATGGGGCGCCAAGTGCCAATCCTTTAAAGATTTGATCTTCAAATGTAAATCCTCCGGCGAATGCAACTGCCGGAACGTAGTGTCCTTTGTCTGATAACTTTTTGATATAACTATAAGCTAGTGAGTGTAATTCAAGTGGGGGGATACCCCATTCATTCATCATTCTCCATGGACTCATTCCGGTGCCTCCGCCTGCACCGTCGATTGTGAGCAGATCGATTTTATATTTTGAGCAAAATACTATTGCACGCGCGAGATCGAGCGGGCGATAAGCACCTGTTTTCAGAAATATATATTTTGCTCCGGCTTTTTTTAACTCTTCAACTCTTTTAGCAAATCCTTCTTCCGAAACCATTCCAATTCTAGAATGTCTTTCGAATTCAGTAAATGCACCTTTCTCAAAAGCCTGAATTACATTTGCATCGGTGGGATTTGGTAGAACAATATAACCTCTATCATGAAGGAGCTGAGCTTTTTTTAGATCTCTGATTTTAACCTCACCTCCAATATTTTTGGCGCCTTGTCCCCATTTTAATTCAACTATTTCAACACCTAATTTTTCGATTGCATATTCTTGAACACCGAGCCGGGTATCTTCAACATTTGCCTGAAGGATAATGGCACCATAATCATTTCGTTTAAAATCGTTATAAAGTTGGACTCTGCGTTTTAGATCAACCGTGTCGATTACTTTCCCGTTCTTTATTACTGTTTGAGGATCCATACCAGCAACATTTTCACCGATGGTAAGTCCGGTTCCTGATATTGCTGATCCAATTGCTAATCCTTCCCAATTATTCTTAGCAATATTGGTAGAGCCAATTCCTGGAATAATCCAAGGATATTTAAATTTGATACCGCCATCATGCCCGAAATGAACTTCGAGATTTACAGCAGGGAAGATTGCTTTATCGCTGTCTGCTTCTATTCCTGAAGCACCTATTACTCCTCCCATAATGTTTAAATGAGAATAATCTATGGGATAGACTTTTTCCGCGGCGGTTGTTATTACGCCAAATGGTTGAGGATAGATTACCTCGTGACCTCTATAAGCTGATTTACCGATTTCACACATCCCAATACAACCGTCGACACAGGTTACGCACATTCCGGAAGAGGGAGTGATACTGCCGTCAGTTCTGTTTTTTGTTAATGTAGCTGCAGACGAATTAATTCTTGAGTACGACATTTATTTAACTCCTTTATTTTCTAAATCTACTATTTCGCATGCTACACATGGATCCATGTAGCACATCATATTTTGAAAGTGTTCTTTTTCCACGCAGGGCGGAGAAATATTTGCACATCCGCCGCATACTGCTTTTTCAGGATCGATATAAGTACATCTTAGTTGACAAGCCGGACAAACATAAATACACCCGCCGCAAAGCCTGCAAACTTCGGATTTGATATCGAATGGTGTTCCGATACTTCGCTTTTCGCCGCGTCCTCTAAATCCAATGGCCTTCGCGACCATCTGTTCATTACACATTCTCACGCACAATCCGCAAAGAATACAATCTTCATATTCTTGTTTAAATCGCTGTTGTCTTACATCATGTTGGGAAGCAATATCTTGAATTATTTTGGATTGCGGGCAAGATGCTAATAACAATTCGATAACCATTTTTCTTGCTCTCATAACTCGTACAGAACCAGTTTTAACTTTTAATCCTTCTTCGGCCGGATATGTACAAGAAGATACCAGCTTAGCTCTTTCACCTTCGCCGATTTCAACTACACACAATCTGCATGCACCATACGGAGTTAAGCCTTCCAAGTGGCACAGAGTTGGAATTGGGAATCCTATAAATTGAGCAGCTTCTAAAATTGTACTCCCTTTTTCAACTGAAACTGATAATCCATTTATTTTTAATGTGATCATGTAACTACCTCCGAACCTTTATTAACAGTTTCATTTACTTTTTCCAAAGATTGCGTGAATTCCAGATCGCATCTCAAACATCGACTCGCTTCATACCTGGCAGATTCATCCGACAATACTTTCTCGACTTCTTCTAATCCTTTTCTCCTTAGTTCTAAAGAGATAGTCGGCAATTTTATTCTTGCTAATTGCTGCTCATCCGATTGTTCACCGTTCACTGGTGGGATGTATATTTTTGGGAGATTGACCTCAAACGGTTGATTTAATTTCTGAGCTTGCAAATATCGATTAATCATAATTGCAGCTTTTTTCCCTGCAGCAATTGCTTCAATTACCGTTTTTGGGCCAGTAACGACATCTCCACCGGCAAATACTCCTTTCCGATTTGTTTGAAGAGTCTCTTTATCAACGATTAGTGTTCCCCATTTATCTACTTTAATTCCCATTTCAGAAATATAGGCCACGTCAGGAGTATCGCCAATGGTGACAATTAAAGTATCAAATTCGAATGATTCTTCTGTACCAGGAATTGGTACTGGATTTCTTCTGCCGCCTGGATCTATTTCACCTAACTGATTTCTAATTACTTCGACTCCCGCGAGTTTGCTATTTCGTGAATGAATTTTAACTGGCGAGACTAATGTTATTAAATTGATACCTTCTTCTATTGCCGCATCAATCTCATGTTGAAGTGCAGGCATTTCTTTCCGAGTTCGCCTGTACAGTACAGTGACGCTTTCCACTCCGTCTTGTCTCAACGAGACTCTTGCAGCGTCAATTGCAGAATCCCCGCCGCCAATTACTCCAACTTTACCTTTAGCAAGATTTCTTCCCTTTAAATTAAATTCTTTCAAAAACTCGATCGCAGGATAAACACCATCCAAATCTTCCCCTTCAATGTTTAGGAGTTTACTTTTGTGAGCACCCATTGCTAGGAAGATTGCTTTGTAATCGTCATTTAGAAGACTATCGATTGTAATATCTTTTCCCATTTCGATGTTGTATTGAATATTGATATTGCTATCGATCAGCGAATCAATCTCTTTCTTAATTATATTTCGCGGGAGGCGATACTCTGGAATACCGCATGTTAACATCCCCCCAGGGATATTTTCTTTTTCAAAAATATCTACTTTATAACCTTTCAATGATAAATAATGTGCTGCAGTTAGTCCGCTAGGGCCTGAACCTATAATGGCAATTTTGAATTTGTTAGCATTTTTGATTGTGGCTCGTTCGGGTTGATAGGTTGAAGGCTCAATCCTATCGGTGATGAACCGCTTTAATGCTCTAATAGCAATTGCATCACCTCCGCTTGTACCTGCGCGGCACTTGTACTCGCAAGGATGGCTGCAGACTCTGGCACACACGGATGGAAAAGGATTTGTCTCTCTAATGGCTAAATATGCTTTTTCATACTCACCGTTAGAAATATGAGCAATATATCTCCAAGCTTCAGTCCCTATCGGACAAGTAGACTGACAAGGAGCTCCGACTAGTTCTCTGCATACCGCAGCCCTGCATTTTTTATTTTCAATATGCTCTATATATTCATCTTTAAAATATTGCAATGTAGATAATACTGGATTAGAAGCCGACTGACCTAATCCGCACATTGTTGTATCTTTTACTACGATAGCTAATTCTTCCAAAAGTTGTATTTTATCCAAAGTAGCTTTGCCTCGGGAAATGTCATCCAATAATTCATACATTCTCTGTGTACCTTTCCGGCACATAAAACATTTACCGCATGATTCATCTTTTAAGAAGTTCATGAAATATTTTGCAACATCGACCATGCATGTATTTTCATCCATCACAATCATTCCGCCGGAACCCATTATAGTACCTGCTTTACTCAGTGAGTCGTAATCAATAGGTATATCAAATTTATTAACTGGGATACAACCTCCCGAAGGACCACCTGTTTGAACTGCTTTTAACCGTGTCTCTTTTTCAGATCCGCTTCCAATGTCAAATACAATCTCTTTAATCGATATTCCCATTGGCACTTCGACCAATCCAGTGTTTTTTACTTTCCCAACAAGACTGAAGATTTTCGTTCCGGAATTATTTTTCGTGCCGATTTGAGCAAAGTGCTGAGCACCCATTTCAATTATTGCCGGGATATTTGCCCATGTTTCAACATTATTTATTGCGGTTGGTTTTCCATAGATCCCTTTGGTAATAGGGAAGGGAGGTCTCTGAACCGGTTCTCCCATAAATCCTTCAATTGATTTTATTAGGGCAGTTTCTTCACCACACACGAAGGCACCGGCTCCTCTAACAATTTTTATATCGAAGGAAAAGGCGGTTCCTAAAATATTTTTTCCTAGGAAGCCAATTTCATTCGCAACTCGAAGTGCAATGATTAAATGTTTGATTGCAAGAGGGTATTCATTTCTAACATATATTATACCCTCGTTTGCACCAGTTGCAAAAGCACCAATCATCATTCCTTCAATGATACTGTGTGGATTACCCTCGAGTAAACTGCGATCCATATACGCTCCAGGGTCACCCTCATCGGCATTGCAAACAAGGAATTTACCATATCCATTTTTTTGCTTCGAAAGAAGTTCCCATTTCTTTCCGGTTAAAAATCCTGCACCTCCTCTTCCTCGCAAACCAGATTTGATAATTTCATCAATAATCCATTGGGAATCATTTTTGTGAAGGACATTAACGAAAGAATCATATCCACCGATTTCAATATAATTGTAAATTCTTATAGGATCGACTTTCTCATTCCTAGAGAGTAAAATTCTATTCTGTTTTTTGAAGAACGGTATATCATCCTGTTTCTGGATCCTCTTACCCGAATCAAGATCAAAAAATAATAGCTCCTCAATAATTTCTTCCCGCGAGATTGCCTTAATAATACTTGGTATGTCTTTAACAGAAACTTTAGGATAATAAGTTCTGTATGGTTCGACCAAAATAGAGGGTTCCATTTCACAAAAACCGTGACAACCTGTTATGCGCAATTTAATTTTTGCAGTAAGGTTTTTACTAATTAATTCTTTTTTCACTACTCTAATTAAGTCATTAGCTCCGCTTGCTTGCCCGCATGTTCCAGCTGAAATTATTATTGTGGGAATATGTTCCATTTTATCAACTGAAATGAGACTTTGAAGTGAATGAAATTCGGAAATACTGTTTAGTCTATTCATTTATCCACCTGTTGAGCATTAATAATTAATTCCAGTTATGTCGAGCATGTGCCACCTGCATCCACGCTTAGAACAAATTTGAATCATACCACCGCCTCGTACAATCATGGGAACTGTTAATGAACCACATTCCGGGCAAGGTGAACCACCGCGTAATTCAGCGTGACAGAAGGGACAAAAAAAGTTACAAATAACACCTGGTGTAATTTCGTATTCTGATTCAATATTAAAGCTGCCGTATAAGCTCGAAAGTCTTCCCCAGCCATGTTTTCGTTCGAAAGATAGTGTAAGCTTGATTGATGGGTGTCCATCAATCTTATGTTCTGAATCCATAAGACTATGATTGCACCTTGCACAGCTTATTTCAAGAGGAAAGATTCTTTCATCAGTTTTTATTTCAAACCGATCAAGACCTTCATCAGTTTGTTTGATTATTTGTTTTACCTTTCGAGAGGCAACTTTTGAAAAATAATGACCATCCGAAACTACAATTGGTCCCAAAGCACAGGCTCCAAGACAAGCGACAGTTTCGAGGGTGAATTTATTATTTTTTGTTGTATCACCAGCATGGATGCCAAGCTGTGCTTCGAATTCTTTTTGAATGTTTGGACCTCCCCTCACATGACATGCTGTACCAAGACAAACACAAACTAAATGTTTCCCCCGCGGCTTTAAGCTGAAGGATTTATAAAAAGTCGCGACTCCGTAAATGTCAACTAAAGACTTTCCAGTCTCTTCAGCAACTTTTTTTAATTCGGAAATGGGGAGATAACCGTGATCGGCTTGGATAGATTCGAGAATGGAAATTATTCCATCTCGGATTGGAACGGAAGGCTCTTCATTTTTAATTTGAGATTCGTGAGCCATTTTTTCTCCTTTATTTTTTGAGCACGTTAGTTGATATTCTCAACAATTTTAATTGCAGCCGCCGCTGCCAAATACTCATAGGATCTTCTTAGCAAAGAAATATTAGTTATTACTAGGCTTAATGATAATACCAATATTTTTATGTCCGTTAATTTTTACAGAAATTGAATTTTCAAATTGCAAATGTTTTGAATGATTAAGTGCTTCTTTTGGATGAATATTTAGCAACCAATCCCAATCAATAAATTCTTTAGGGCTTGACGAATTAACTGTAAAATAACCAATCTTAAATGATGTAATATTCTGGAAAAAATGAGAACCTTGTGAGGGGGTGACAGTGAAGTCCTTAAAACCAGATTCAACAATCACACTTGCCCCAGAAATTTGATCCCACGTAACTGGAATTCCGAGCCACGGATCGAGACTTCCCCAGCGTCCCACTCCAATTAAAATGTATGGCTTCTTTAGAGCGAGTAACTTCCCATTTAATTGACTGACTTCGAATGCAACTTCTTTGCTTTTACTTCTGTCAAATTTTTGATAATCAACAACAACAACATCATGTATACCATTTATAACACCATTTCCTAATACTTGTTCACTCTGGCAAATAAGTTCTTCTCTCTTGATGTTATTCAAGTTAATTTCCTCAAGTTCGTGACTAATCACTAAAGGTCGCATTTGAAGTAATGCAAATTCTTTTAGCTGGTCTGGCTGAACATTCATATTAACTGCGAATTCAATTTCAACATGAGTACCCATTCCCCATGCACCGATTTCACAAATTTTATCTAAAATTTCAGCAAGTGGAAAAACAGAGTGTTTAAGAATTGGAGCAAAAGTTACAACACGAGTTCCAGGGCGCGAAATACCATCATAAACAGCTTCGTTTTCCGGCGAATATGTTGAACCAACATAAGATAAAGTCATATCCTTTTCGGCTTTCGAGAGATCGAATTTCTGGACAAAAATATCAGGCGTAACGAAATTCTCAGATTCAAGCCTGCTGTCAAGGTTTAAAGCAAAAAATTCCTGCTGAGCATTTTTAATTGTTTCCTTTGTCGAAAAGAATTGCATGAGATGACGAGGATATTTTGGACAAAATCGAACTGCAATTCCGCCATCAACCACTTGCTTGCCTAATCCCAATGCAACTAATGCGATGCCATCAGAAGATTTTTGTGGTGGTACAGGATAAAAGTTATAGGACTTTGCAACACCTGCAAAATCCGGATAAAATTGTCCTTCATGTTTTGCACCAACTAATCGCTGAATAATTACAGCCATTTTTTCTTCTTCGAGCCGATAAGTTGTGGCTTTCATATAATCTTTGGCTTTTCGAAAGAATGTCGAAGCATATACACATTTTATGCATGCGAGAAGTTCTTTTAACCTGATTCCTAGGTCTTCATCGTTGTTAGGGATCATGTAAGTTTGATATACACCTGCGAAAGGTTGAAATTGCGAATCTTCCAACAGACTTGAAGACCTGACCGCAATTGGTCCGTTAATTATTTTGAGAAACTCAGATAATTTATTTTTAACATCTTCAGGGAATTTACTCACTTTTAGAAATCTTTTTATGAGTTCTTCATCACCTACATCACTGAAAGCAAATTCAGTTAGGTTGTTTTCCTCCATGAAAAAATCGAATGTGTCGGTTGCTAATACAACTGCCGAAGGTACTGAAATTTCTACGTTTGTAAAGTTGTAGCGAATATTGTGGTTGTTAATTATTGTATTTATAAAACCAAGACCTCTTGCTTTACCTCCTAATGAACCAGACCCAATTCGAGCAAAACTATTTGTTGGATCAAACGATTCCCTGCTAAAATCCGTAATAATTCCGCGTTGTCTTAATTTTTGATATTCTTTGAGAGCGTTAATTAGGTCTTCTCGTAATTCATTAACAGTATTGAAGTCCGTAACTTTTTGTGGTCTCAGACGGTGAGCGAGCCAAAATTCAGTACGAGCTTTAAGCCATTTGGAGAAGTGATTTCTTGAGGCATGAAATACGATACTTTCGTCCGGCACTTTTCTCAATTGTTCTTCAAGAGTAAACAGATTGTTTGCTTTACCGACAACATCTCCATTTAGCGTTTGAAAAACAAAGTCGCCAAATCCGAAATTTTTTAACATGAAGTCTCTTAATTCATGGAGCAACCACGGTGAACCTTTCAATAAAAATGCAGCTCCAAGTTTATGAGCTGCTTCGGAATGATCAGGATTACTCGACTGAAGAAGTATTGGAATATCATAATGTCTGCTTTTTACTTCTGCAGCAAATTTAATTCCTGCTTCAGGATCTTTAACACCTTGGCGTTTGAAGTTAATATCCGAAATAATTCCGAGTATGAAATCTTGGTACTTCTCGTAATAATCCATTGCCTCATCGTAAGTTGTTGTGAGTAAGATTTTTGGTCTTGCTCTCATTCTTAAAAAACGATGAGTCATGCTGATCCCTTCTGAGATCAGTCGTTGCGATTGTTTGAATATTTCGGTGTAAATTAATGGAAGATAAGATGAATAGAATTTGACATTATCTTCAACTAAGAGGATTGATTGCACCCCAACATTTTTTGTGTCGTTTTCGACATTAAGTTTATCTTCGAGATATTTAATTATTCCTATTAAAAGTTTGTAATCACCCTGCCAAATAAATATCTTATCAAAAATTGAGGTATCATAGTTTACAACAAGATCTTTCCGTTCTTGATTATCGTAGGCAAGAAGAATGATTGGCGTTGTAATATTCGCGTCACGCAGCAGTTTAGCGAATTTAATAACATGCATGTCTTCGATATGAAGCGTGGAAATTATTAGATCATAATTATTGTTTTCGGCTAATTCTTTCCCCTCTGTTCCAGTAGTGACATGGGTGATCTCCGGAGCGTGACTAAGGTTAAGTGTTTGATACTCTTGACGGATGAGGTCGTACAATCGTCCGTCTTCTTCAAACAAATAATAATCATACATACTCGAAACAAGAAGAATGTCACGCACCTTTACCCGCATTAATTTTTGGAATTTTTTTATGCGGTTCCCAAAATTATCTTCGGTGAAAGCTATGTAGGGTGAAGTCATTTTGTTTAGATCTAATTTACAAAATCTATCAGATTTTTACATTTTATTTCAGCCGATATCTTATCAAATCAAAAGAGGTTTTTGGCGATAGTCGATCTATATAATACTAAACTAAACCTTGATCAAGCATTGCATCTGCAACTTTCAGAAAACCTGCAATATTTGCACCATTTAAATAATTACCGGGTGTTCCGAATCTTTCAGCTGTTGTGATACAAGTATCGTGTATGCTCTTCATGATCTGCTGAAGACGTTTATCAACTTCCTCTTTTGGCCAGGGCAAACGCATGCTGTTTTGCGACATCTCCAAACCAGAGACAGCCACACCGCCTGCATTAGATGCCTTGCCCGGTGCGTAAAGAATTTTCGCATCTCTAAAAATTTTATATCCATTAATGGTTGTTGGCATATTCGCACCTTCGCTGACACATTGGCATCCATTCTCCACAAGAATTTTTGCATCAGCTTCGTCAAGTTCGTTTTGGGTGGCACATGGAAGGGCAACATCTACTTTAACTTCCCATGGACGCTTACCTGCGAAAAACTTAACTTTAAATGTCTCAGCATAATCTTTCACTTCATCTTTTGCACTTGCGCGAAGCTTGATCATGTATTCAACTTTGTCTCCTTTAACTCCATCTGGATCATAAACATAACCATCTGGACCAGATAAGGTGACGACTTTGCCGCCAAGTTCATTCACTTTTTGCACTGCGCCCCAAGCAACATTTCCGAATCCAGAAACAGATACTAATTTTCCATCGAAACTTGTTCCTTTTGTTTTGAGCATTTCTTGAGCGAAATAAACCACACCATAGCCAGTCGCTTCAGGACGTATCAGTGAACCACCCCAGCTTATACCTTTACCTGTTAATACGCCAGTAAATTCATTTTTTAATCTTTTATATTGTCCGAAAAGGAAGCCAATTTCTCTCGCACCGACTCCAATATCTCCAGCAGGAACATCAGTATCAGGTCCGATATGTCTGAAAAGTTCAGTCATGAAGCTTTGACTAAAACGCATCACTTCGTTATCACTTTTACCTTTTGGATCGAAGTCAGAACCACCTTTTCCGCCACCCATTGGAAGTGTTGTAAGAGAATTTTTAAATACTTGTTCGAAAGCCAAGAATTTTAAAATTCCTAAAGTTACCGAAGGGTGAAATCGCAATCCGCCTTTGTAAGGACCGATTGCACTATTCATTTCAATTCTATATCCGCGGTTAACACGAACTTCTCCCCGGTCATCCATCCAGGGGACGCGAAATAAAATGACTCTTTCAGGTTCAACCATTCTCTCAAGAATTTTTGCCGAACGATATTCTGGATGCCGCTCAAAAACCGGTCCAAGCGATGCAGTTACTTCATCAACTGCTTGATGGAATTCAGGTTCACTTGGATTTTTTGCCTTTACCTCGCTCAAAATTTTCTTAGTATAATCTGACATATTTTCCTCTGCTGCTTATAATTTTTGATTTGATTTTTTTGCTGGATAAAATTTGATAGGAATATTCAATCACTTCATAGAATCAAAATTTTCGAGAATTGAATTAATATCAAGATTTCTTCCAAATTTTCATTACAAATTTAAGCATTGCGGTTTTACTTTACAAGAAAGATTAAGTGCAGCAACTGCGATTCATATATTAAAACGAGTGCGGAATAAAATTAAATATTTGATTGAAATCGATGAGGAGTATGCAAATTGGAATTCAGTTACTCTTGAAATTTACTGACAAATTTCTATTTTATAACTGCCTTTTGTAGTTTTGTTACGCTCAATAAGCTGGAGTTCAATTGAAAGAAGAATATCATAAATGGAATTCTCTGCAGAACAGCCGAGAATTTGAAATGCTTGTATTTGGGCAGGAGGGTTATCCATTAATTTTATTCCCAACATCTAATGGAAGGTATTATCAGAATAAAGATTTTGGTCTAATTGCTGCTATTTCCCACTTCATCGAAAATGGTATTGTTAAAGTTTACTGCCCTGACAGTATGGATGAGCAAAGCTGGTACAATTATTCGATTCACCCGGCTGATCGAGTGAAAACTCACAATGCTTATGAAAATTTGATTCTCGAAGATGTTATTGAATTTGCGAAATATGAAACTAAGAAAAACAAAGTTGCACTCTGCGGTTGCAGTTTTGGCGGATATCACTCAGTGAACTTAGGTTTACGCCATCCTGATAAAGTAAGTCACATCTTCAGTTTGGGAGGTACTTTTGATATAAAACCATTCATTAATGGTTACTACGATGATAATTGCTATTTCAATTCTCCATTTGATTTTCTTCCTGGTTTGCAGGATGAGTGGTATTTAAGTCGAATCCGTGATATGAAAATCGTATTAGGAACAGGCGATTGGGATATTTGTTTAGGCGATAACCTTCATCTTTCAAATCTTCTGAAGGAAAAGGGGATTGAACCGTGGCTGGATGTGCGCTCGAATTCAGGACATGACTGGCCTTGGTGGAAAGAGATGCTGCCGCATTATCTTTCCGTTCATTTTCAATAATCCAAATTCTAAATTTTTGGACAGGAAGATTCAAAATCAGACTTTCAGAAATTTTTTATCTGAACAAATTAAATTCCACATAAGTCATTATATTAGAATGAAAATTAAAGTTAATTAATTGCGTTAGTTCAACTACAGAACACAATTAATTAAATAAGCGATTTTAGTTGATCAGAATTTTTAATGATAAAGCTTCTAATCTGTAACCACAAAATAAATGAAAATTTCAAGCGAGGAAATTTAACGTATAATTTTCAAGTACGTTCAGATATACGAAAAAAATATGACTTGCATGAAAATTTGTTTCAGTTAAATGGGAATGTAATTTTAGCTGATTTTAACCTTGTACGAAATTTCACTTTTAAGCTGAATCAGAAAAGAACCGCTGACAATCAAATTCGCGCTGGGCAAGTTAATGCTTTGGGACTGATTGATGAAATTTACCATTTCGTTTTGAGATACTATGAAGAAAATTACAATCCGAATGTATTTCTTAAGGCATTAAATTACTTGTATGATAAAATTGGGGAACAAGAATTACAAAAAACGATTAAGGTTTTTCTTGAAGAATTCCAACCGATTGAAGTAATGAAAGGAATTATTTCGGTTGAAAATTATATTGAAGGAAAAACTGGTTCGAGGTCAAATCTTGAGATAACACTAGAAGAATTAATGCTCGTTCATTTTTCGAATTATAATCCCGCGAATAAAAAGCTGAGAGAATTGTTTGACGATAAGGAACTGGCTGAACGAACTCCCTATGATAAAGTAATAAACGAGCTGGAAAAATATTTTCAAACACAAATAGGATTTGGAGAAGAAAATCAATTCATTTTTGATTTTCTAAGAAAACCATTTTTTGAGCATCCGGCAAGCTTGGAAGACCAACTGAAATTTATTAAGAACCGCTGGAAAATTGTTTTAACACCTGACTTTTTGAAAAAAATATTGTCAAGTGAGGATTTACTTAAGGAAGAAGAAAAATTATTTCAGATTGGATTTGGTCCTGGTGAGACACAAGTTCCAATCTTCGATGAAAAATATTTATTCGGATTTGGTGATAAAGATTTTGGCGATGGAATCAATTACAAAGTCTATCTTGAACCTGAAAGATTCACACCAGATACAGATTGGATGCCGCGTGTAGTACTTATGGCAAAAAATATCTTTGTTTGGTTAAATCAACTTTCAAAAAAATACGGCTGGCATATTCATCGGCTTGAAAATATTCCTGATGAAGAGCTAGATCAGCTTGCAGATTGGGGTTTCACTGCTCTTTGGCTCATTGGAGTTTGGGAGCGAAGCAATGCTTCAAAAAAAATTAAGCAGATAAGCGGTAATCCGGAAGCAATGCCTTCAGCATATTCAATTTATGATTATCAAATTGCGAATGAACTTGGCGGTGAAGAAGCTTTCCAGAATTTAAATCATAGATGCAGGCTTCGCGGAATACATCTTGCAAGCGATATGGTCCCAAACCACATGGGAATTTTTTCCCGTTGGATTTTAGAGCATCAAGATTTTTTCATCCAATCTCACTCAAGTCCTTTCCCAAATTACTCATTTACCGGAGTTGATCTCTCAGACGATCCTGCAGTTCAACTCAGGATTGAAGATGGTTATTGGTCGAGAAAAGATGCAGCAGTTGTTTTTCAATTAATAGATAATCGAAGCGGCGAAGTGAGGTACATTTATCATGGCAACGATGGAACTAGTATGCCATGGAATGATACAGCTCAATTGAATTTATTAAAATCCGAGGTTCGTGAAGCACTCATTCAGATGATTATGCACGTTGCTAGAAAATTTACCATTATTCGTTTCGATGCAGCGATGACTTTAACCCAGAAGCACTATCAGCGTTTATGGTTTCCTCCTCCGGGCTCAGGCGGTGATATCCCATCACGAGCTGGAAATACAATTTCGGGTGAAGAATTTTATAAGCTTTACCCGAAGGAATTTTGGCGAGAGGTAGTCGATAGAATAAATTCTGAAATGCCCAACACACTACTGCTCGCAGAGGCATTTTGGCTGCTCGAAGGATATTTTGTGAGAACACTCGGTATGCACCGTGTCTACAACAGTGCATTTATGAATATGTTGAAGAAAGAAGAAAATGCAAAATACCGGGATCTGATTACCAATACTTTAGAGTTCAATCCAGAGATCCTCAAAAGATACGTTAACTTTATGAGTAATCCTGATGAAGAAACAGCTGTAAAACAATTTGGTGATGGCGATAAATATTTTGGGATCGCTGTTATGATGGTCACTCTTCCCGGTTTACCTATGTTTGGTCATGGTCAGTTAGAAGGATATTACGAAAAATATGGGATGGAATATAATAAAGCTTATTATGATGAATCACCGAATCATTACTTGATTTCTAGGCATCAGGAAGAAATTTTTCCACTGATGAGAAAAAGATATCTTTTCAGTCAGGTGTCAGATTTTGAATTCTATGATTTCAAGACTCCCAATGGGAATGTTGCTGAAAATGTTTTTGCCTACACAAACTTCTTTGGTGGTGAACGTGCAATTGTCGTTTACAACAATTCATATGAGACTTATTCAGGGTCAATTAATTATTCAACGGGCAAAAACTATGGTGAGAGTGAAGGGGAGAAACAAATTTTATCTAAGAATTTGGGAGAAGCATTATCGTTTAAGAATTCAGAAAAACATTTTTACGTTTACAAGGATCTGATCACTAAACATGAATTCATCCGTTCTGGTAAAGATTTTTATGAGTATGGTCTGAGTTTAACACTCCGCGGATATGGATATTTTGTATTCATTGATTTCCTTGAAATGTATGATCGGAATGGAGAGTTGGATGCAGTTGCGAAGGAATTAAATGGTGCCGGAGTTATTTCTATCCAAAAAGAATTAATCAAAAAGGGATTGAATAATGTCAAGCACGAGTTCGTGAAGGTCTTGAGTTCATTTTCTTCGATTTTTGATGCAGCAATGAAAAGCAAAAAAGATTTTGAAATCGATCCAAACAAGATTCTTGAGCTGAAGGAACATTTTCAAAAAATAGGAGATATGATAAATCGTGCCGCAGGAACAAAATTGAATGGCGAGTTGATCGCAAAAAACATATTCGCTGAGATTAGACCTTATACAGAATCTCTAATTGTAATGAAGAAATTGAAAACATCGAAAAAAACAATTAAATGGTTTAAAAAAGCCCAAAAGGAATTTTTATTGTTAGACTCGTTTTGGTTCTCTCACTTCATGCACTCTCATTCCATCGAAAAGAATTTTATGGGAAGCGTCGACGAGAATAAGGAGTTGCTAATCGATTTCTTCCGCAATTCTGATATTGTCAATTTATGGTTGTCGGAGATAAAATTAAATCCAGAGTTGAAGCAGGATTCACTGCAATTAATGAAAATTCTTCCGCTTATTGAAAATATGCTTGAGAAATTAAAGGATGAACCGGTTGAGTCAGAAATCAATACATGGAATGAGTTCGCTGAATTTATAGTGAATCCAGAAATTCAAAATTTTATTCATGTTAATGAGTTTGAGGGGGAAATATTTTTTAGCATGGAGCAGTTTGAATTGCTTCTTCGGACTTTCCTAAATCAATACCTACACAGGTCAATTTATAATTCAATCCAAGATAAAAAATCAAAAAGAATCGATCAGGAACGACTTTTATATAAAGCGATTAAGAAATTATATGATCACTATTCACGAATTATTGATTTAGCAAAAATTAGTGATTATAGATTTAATGTTTTTCTTGAAAAGTTAAGAATTTAATATTCTTAAAGAATGTCCCTGCAGATGGAAAAATCTAATTTGATAAAGCAGGCACATTTGGTTAATTTCGTAGTTGAAAATAGTAAATCAATCGGAGTATGTAATGAAAAAAATATATTTAAGTGTTCTATTTTTAAGTTTTTTAGGTTTGACTTTAACTGCCTACCAATGTGCTTCAACTGAAATTACAAGTGCGAGACTTTATATTCAGCAGAAGAACTTAGACAAAGCGGAGGATGTTTTAAAAAAAGAAATTGAAAAAAATCCTCAAAGTGAAGAAGGTTGGTTTTTGACCGGCTATGTGCGTCATGAAAAAAGAGATTATAATGGAATGATGGATGCATTTGATCGCACAAAAAAACTTGGTGATAAGTTTGATGCAGAAATTACTAACATGATGAAAGCTTCATGGGCGGAGAATTTCAACTCTGCCGTATTAAACCTGAATACCGCAAACAAAATGCAAGATCAAGATTCTGCAAAAATCTTACGACAGCAGGCAATCGATGATTTTAAAATGGCGATCAAACTGCAGCCCGACAGTGCAGATACCTATAGAAGTCTTACTTTCGCATATTTATCTGCAGGCGATATGGAAGGAGCTTTAGAACCAAGTCAGACATGGATTAAAAAGACAAAAGCTTTAGATGGTTATCAAATTGTGGGTGAAATTTTATATAACAAAGCTGAAAATGCATTCAATAAATACCTATCAACAAAAAATGAATCTGATTCTATTGCCTCGATGGATAAGTTTCAAAAAGCTATCCAAGTTCTTGAAGAAGGATTAAAATTTCATGCTGGTGACGGTGTATTGACTTCACTTCTATTCAACGCTTATATTTCAACTGGTAAGAGAGATTTCGCACTAAAAAAAGCTGAAGAAGCAGTCCAGAAAAGACCTGATGATAAATTCACTAATTATAACTATGCTACAATGTTGCTTGAGATGAAGGATTATGCTAATTCGGTAAAATATTTCGAAAAAGCCTTAGAGATAGATCCCAACTACGAAAATGCTATTTATAATTTAGCTGCAACGTATATTAACTGGGGCGTTGCAGTCAGAGAAAAAGAGGAACAAGAACAATCTGGAAAAAAAACATTCAAGCAATATTTTGAAAAAGCATTAAAATATCTTGAAAGAATGGCTGAGCTTCATCCAGACGATTTCAGAATATGGGAGAGACTCGGACAAGTATATGCAAATATCGGCGAGAAAGATAAAGCTGCCCATGCATTTGCCAATTCAGACTTATTGAAACAAGGTATTGAACTCAAAATGGATATGTCGGAAAAAGAAGTTCTAAATCTGTTAGGTAAACCCGATAAGATTGTTGACAGCATGTTTATGAATCAAAAATCTAAGCAATATGTATATACTGAAAAAGGAATTTGGGTTTATTTTTCTAACGGGAGTTTAATTGGATTTACCTCAATTAAATGATTACAGTTATTTAAAAAAATAATAAAGATGTTTTATGAATAAAGAAAATGTGCAGCAACAATTAAATATTGAGCTAAGTGAAAAAGAAGCCGAAGGAATTTATTCTAATTTGGCTATCATAACTCATTCTCCTGCAGAGTTTATTATTGACTTTACAAGGGTTATGCCTGGAGTTCCTAAAGCAAAAGTATATGCTCGGATAATTACTAATCCACAGCATGCAAAGATGCTTTTGAATGCTTTAAAAGATAATATAGACAAATTTGAGAAACGCTTTGGAGTGATTAAAGTTGAGGGACAACCGACACCGAGCAGTTTCGGTTTCAGTACTCCAACAAATGAGGATAAAATAAATTAAATTATCAGGGGCAAAAGATTAAATTTTGCTCCATTTTTTCCTCAGTTACGAATTAATACTTTTTAATTTTTATATTGAACTACATTGTTAGTTATTCTGTTTAATTAGAATAGTTATCAATTGTTATTAAAATTGGTTTAAAACAATTTTCATATTGACAATGATGTAATAATCACTATTTTTAAACAAAAAAACGAGGGGAAATATGAAAAAACTACTACTTATATTCGCAGTAATACTTACTGCAAATTTTGCATTTTCGCAAACACCACCCGATACAATAAACATCACTCTTTTTGTGTCTCAAGGTTTCAGCATCCAGGAAGTTGCTTCAGGAAAAATTGTCGAAGGACAAAATTATATTCTACCAGCCAAAACATTAACTGCACCATTTGATGTGTATCAATACTATTATGATGGGATTGCTGGATCTAAATTTTATATTGAAGATGGCGGCATTGATCGTAATGTATCAATCAGAATATTAATGGAAGTACCGCCAACTATTCCGTGGATTGTAGACGGCAAGAAAGTTTGGTTCCTTGGGGTATTTGAAGTAGACGGTGTAATTGGTGCTGACTTTTGGTTCTTGAATGATAAAGCTGCAGTATTTGAAATGCCTCGAACCCCGCAATTTAATACTATGGTTTCAACACTAGGTTATACTCCCGGTACAACATGGCAATTTGCTTATTATAAAACTGGAGTTGGATTCACTAATATCGACATCTCAACAATTAATGAGCCAACAAAAGTCACTGCTAAGATACGGCATTTCTCTGAAATAGGTGCTGGTGATCAAACACTTGCAAATATTGGTGAAGAGGTCTTAAGTACTATTCCTAAGGATTTTGAACTCAAACAAAATTATCCAAATCCATTCAATCCGGGCACAAGCATTGAATATTCACTTTTAAAAGGCTCGAATGTATCGTTAAAAGTTTACAATCTGCTTGGCGTTGAGGTAGCTTCACTTGTGGATGGTTACAAATCCGCTGGCAGCTATCGAATTAATTTTGATGCGAGTGATTTATCAAGCGGAGTTTATCTATATAAACTAAAAGCAAATGGCAAAACACTTTCTAAAAAAATGTTGTTAACCAAATAAAGATAACTTGCAAATTGAACTGAGGATAGTGGACAGGTTGTTAAATTTTTTTAATCGATATTTAAATAAATATCATTGTAAATAAATTAAACTCGTCTCCTATCCTCAAGTTGTTTTACAGGAGAGAAAATGATAAGAAAATGGGTTAAGTTCTTCTTAGTAATCGTAGTTGCCATCTCAATTTCTCAGTGTATAGACATTCCTGATGAATTTGTGATGCCTGTTTGGGATGTAGAATTAAACGTCCCGATTGGTTCAAAAACTTATTCGTTGAGCGATATAATTAAAAATCAGAATCAGATTCAAATCGACTCTAGTACATCAGACCGTTTAATCAAATTCACAAGTGACAAAATTGAAAAAGACACAACTCTTGAATTTTTGTTCGACAATTCGTTCGACATGGTACAAGACAGCTCTTTTTTCTTAGCTGGACAAGCAATCCATTTAGAAATGATAATTAGAAAAGATTCGCTCCGAATCGATAGTGCAGAAATTCAAGATGGAATTGTTGAATATACGTTGACCAACAGATACAATCAGCCTGCTGTATTCAATTTGTCTTTTCCAGGGATAACAAGAAACGTTGGTGGAACGATTGATACATTTAAAATCAGCGGGAATGTTCCAGCGAACTCAACAGCAAGAACACCAGTGCCAATGGCTGGTTTTAAGTACAAACAACCAATTAATCAACCATTTGGTAGTTCGCGCCCTGGTGTTTGGGTAAGAGGGAGTGCAAGTTTAGCTGCAGCTGCATCCGGTGACAATATGGGATTAAGAATTGAGGTTAAAGACCTGAAATTCAAAAATTACGCTGGCAGGTTTGCTCCGATATCCTTAGGAAGTAAAACTGAAACAACAGAAAATGCGCTTGGTGCTGACTTAAAAGATTTAATAAAAGCAGTTTCATTTGATAGTGTATCCATTATGATTAATGCATTTACAACTTTTAAAGGATTTTCTGTCGCTCTTAAAAATGTTAGTGTGACTGGAACTTATAAAAATGGTTCCCCAAGTGTAAATTTATTGTTTAACGGGAAAACAATTTTTGATACTGTATTTAGCCCAGGTACCGTGAATAAATTTACTTTCAACAATCATAATACATCAATCAATGACTTTCTAAGTAAAACTCCAGATTCAATAAAGCTCTCAGCTGGATTGATTATTAATCCAAGCTATGTTAATGGAGCGATTGATTCACGGGATCGAGTTAATTTTTCAGTGGAGATTAATGCCTGGGCAAAATTGAGAATCAATAATGCATCCATCACCGATACCATTGAGATTGATCTTGATGAAGATGCAAGAAAAAATATTTTGAAAGCAAATTCTGGAGACTTGACAATCGAAATTTCGAATGGTCTGCCATTAAGTGTTCAATTGGCTGGTTTCTTTACAGATTCAACATACAAAAAACTATTTTATGCTACGCGTGAATTGGGTACTGGGGCGGCTAATGATACAGTTATTACATTACCCGGCGCATCAGTGGATGCAAATGGAAGGGTTACAGCTGCTACGAGCAAGACAATTAAAATGGTCTTATCTAAAGATGATTTAATAAAGTTTGAGAATGCTTATTTCTTAATTCAAAGATTCAATCTTTCTAGCAGTGGAACCCAATCAGTGCTGCTGCGTGCGGATGACAAAGTATCATTTAATGTATACGGAAAAGTAAACTATCGAATTAAAGAAAACGACTAAAAAAGAGAGACATAAAATGAAATTTACAAAAACACTTTTCTTAATTTTTTTATTCGCTGGAAGTTTGATGTCACAGACTTCCGGATCATATGGATTTAGTGATGCTAAAAGTCTTTCATTAGCAAATACATATACTGCTAGAGCATTGGGTGTAGATGCACTGGGAGTTAATCCGGCCAATTTAGCAATAAATGACTGGACGAGTTTCTCACTAAAAACAGTTCTACCGCTCCCAAATCTGGGAATGAATTTTTCCGCTCCAATCAGTATGGATAGAATCAATTACTTTTTCGGTGGAGTGGATGATGGTACAGGAAAAAAAGTTGGAAGATATCTTACAGATTCTGATAAAAATGAATTAGCCGAACTCCTGTCCGATGGAGAATTCATTACGAATTTTGCCATTACTCCGTTGGCATTCACAATTAATATCAATGAAAACGTTGGCGCTTTTGGATTTGCATTAACAGATAGATTCGGAACGAATGAACGATTATCCAAAGCATTTATTGATTTAGCATTTAAGGGACTCACTGCTAATAATGTTTATTCCTTCGCTGATATTGTTGTAAGATCCTCTTACTGGAGAGAATTTTCTCTTAGCTATGCACGACCAATATTTAAGATGGAAGACTTTATAATTAAAGAATTGTATGGCGGGATAAGTTTGAAAATGATTCAAGGTATGTATTACGTCGGAACATCTAAGAACAATTCACAATTTCAATTGGGTAATAAGAATAAAATCATCGGTTCATGGGATTACGAAGTATACACAGCATTCTCTCCAGATATTGGTGTTAATTATGGTTCTGACAGCGTTGCCACTGTTGATGAATTTTCACTTGGAGTTTTTCCTACACCAGCGGGCTCAGGATTTGGTTTTGATATTGGATTTGCAGGAAAAATAAATGAACAGCTGAGAGTTGGTCTTGCGCTTACAGATATTGGTTCAATTACATGGGATAAAAATCAAGCAACTATTAAAGGAAGTGGCGATTTTATATTCGAAGGGTATACTACAACGGAAGCGCTTGATTCACTAGAAGACAAATTTAAAAAGATAACCAACGACCTTTCATCAAGTTTTTCGACTAGTTTACCTACAGCATTAAGGATTGGAGCAGTTTATCAATTAGATAAAGCTCCCTTCATTGGTTCCTTTCCCGGACAAATGGCAGTTTCATTTGATTATAATCAAGG
>Ga0194125_10001465_pt1 | contig 39851 bp, 40 predicted proteins | sample TA2KigC250mmetaG_FD_148626 | JGI IMG/M metagenome (GOLD analysis project Ga0194125, IMG submission 148626) | Freshwater microbial communities from Lake Tanganyika, Tanzania - TA2015034 Kigoma Deep Cast 250m | ecosystem: Environmental > Aquatic > Freshwater > Lake | place: Tanzania: Lake...
CATCGCTTCCGCTCAACGACCACTGCTACATCGAGGAAGTCAACTGGTATTGGCGCCTGAGGTTTATGTACGGTGATCACGACCTTCTGCACTTTTCGATAGCGCTTGAGCAAGGTATCTCCGATTTTTCCCGCAACAGTTTCAATCAAGTTGAATGGTGGCCCTTCGATAATCTCACGGATAAGTAGTCCGACTTCCGCATAGTTAATCGTCTTGCTTAAATCATCGCTTTTGATAGCTGCGGTGAAATTTACGTGCAATTCGCAATCAACGAGAAATTCTTGACCTGATTCGCGCTCCTCTGGTAAGACGCCATGAAAACCTCTAGCTCTTATCCCTGCTATCAGAACTTTATCCATGGATCACTCTTTTCAATTTACTTTCAACTTAGCTACTTGTGCAATCGCCGCTTTATGTGCTCGCACCGAATGAGTACGAACTGCCCACACTCCTTGCGCCGCACAGAATGATGTCACAGCAATACTCGCATCCTCGCGCTCTTCGGGTTTGAGATGCTCCCCCAAGAATCTCTTTCGAGAAGCGCCGACAAGAATGGGAAATCCCAATTCTGCTAATTGATCAAGTCCACGAAGTAACTCCCAGTTATGTGCAGCTTCCTTCGAGAAACCAATGCCAGGATCGATAATCAATTGCTCTGGCAAAACTCCTAATTCTTGTAATGAATCGACTCTACTCTGTAACTCGCCTTTGACGTCAGAAACTACATCCTCGTACTCCGCATGATTCATCATCTCTGCAGAATGGGCTCGCCAATGCATCGCAATGTATTTCACACCCCTTTCTGCAATGACTCTCGCCATCTGTAAATCTGCAAGACCACCACTGACATCATTTATATATTGCGCTCCTCTGGCAATCGCTTGCTCCGCCAAGTGGGCTCGCGTGGTGTCGACGCTGATAGGGATTCCTAAGTTCACCACCTCTTCTAATACAGGAATCACGCGTTGCGCCTCTTCTTCAGGGGTCACACGTTGCGCACCTGGCCGAGTGGATTCGCCGCCAATATCAATGATGTCTACACCTTCAGCGATCATCTGATTGGCATGTGCAATTGCATCATCAATTGAGAAATGGCGCCCGCCATCTGCGAATGAATCGGGAGTGACGTTCAAGATTCCCATCACGAGAGTCTGCGCCGCAGCGTTCATATCAACGCCCTAAAATTAGGCTTAGCGCTTCAGCTCGCGTCGTGGGGTCGCGCAAAATTCCACGGACAGCACTTGTTGTGGTACGTGCTTTTGGCTTCTTCGCTCCACGCATCGACATGCAGAGATGTTCTGCATCAATAATTACAATCGCGCCCGCTACCTCTAAAATTTCAACCAATGCATCTGCAATCTGTGTAGTTAATCGTTCTTGCACTTGTGGCCTCCGTGCAAAAAGATCTACCACGCGCGCCAATTTAGAAAGTCCGGTGATTCGCCCTGACTCTCCAGGGATATAGCCGATATGCGCTACTCCGTGAAAAGGGGTCAGGTGGTGTTCGCAATGCGAATAGACCTCAATCTCACGAACAATTACCAATTCTTGATGACCTGCATCGAAAGTAGTTGTTAAGACCTCTTCGGGTGACATCCAGAGCCCCGCGAAATTCTCCTGAAAAGCACGGGCTACTCGTGCAGGAGTATCTTTCAAACCATCTCGATCTGGATTCTCACCGAGCGCTAAGAGAATTTCGCGAACTGCGGCTTCAGCTCTCTTCTGATTAAATGGGGCATTGGCTCGACCCTCGTGCGGTGAACTAAAAGAAATTGGGCTTATGTCATCCATATTTCCGGCCTAATCTCGTTTTTCTCTCTCAAAAACCACTGGTGGTTGCTTCGAAGGCTTCCGCTCTTTAGAGCCAGTCCATGGTTTGCGCGGAGCGCGTGCTTTTACTTGAGCAAAAACACGAGCAACTTCATCTTTCTCAAGTGTTTCTTTCTCCATCAATTCCAAGACGAGATTATCAAGAATCTCTCTATTTTCCACGAGAATCTCGTAAGCCTCTTGGTGAGCAGTATCAATTAAGTCGCGCACTTCTTCATCGACAATACCGGCGATTTCCTCGGAATAATCCCGTTGATGGCCATAGGACATTCCCACAAATGGTTCCCCTGTAACCGAGCCAAGTTTGATCGCTCCGATTCGCTCGCTCAATCCATATTCCATCACCATCGCACGTGAGAGTGCAGTGGCTTTTTCAATATCATTCGCAGCGCCTGTAGTTGGATCGTGAAAAATTAGCTCCTCGGCTGCCCGACCACCAAGTGTATAAGCAAGTTCATCAAGCATCTGATTTCGTGACTTCGAGTATTTATCCTCATCAGGTAAGACCATTGTGTAACCGAGGGCGCGACCTCGAGGCATGATGGTGATCTTTTGAACTGGATCAGTATCAGGAAGTGCATGTGCGACCAATGCATGTCCACCTTCATGATAGGCGGTGATCAGACGCTCCTTCTCATTCATCAATCGACTTACCTTTTGTGGCCCAGCCATCACTCGATCAATTGATTCACCGAGCGCCTCGTTAGTGATCACTTCGAGATTTTTGCGCGCAGTTAGTAGCGCTGCTTCATTAACTACGTTTGCTAAATCGGCACCTGTGAAACCTGGGGTACGTCGCGCGAGGCTCAACAAGTCAACATCATCGGCAAGTGGTTTATTACTTGCATGTATCTTCAAAATTGCTTCGCGCCCCTTGAGATCTGGTCGATCAATAGGAATCTGACGATCAAAACGCCCTGGGCGAAGCAGGGCAGGATCAAGGATGTCTGGTCGGTTGGTTGCAGCAATCATGATCACTGAACCATTTGCCTCAAAGCCATCCATCTCAACTAATAATTGGTTGAGTGTCTGCTCGCGCTCATCATGTCCACCACCCATTCCAGCGCCGCGATGGCGACCTACTGCATCAATCTCATCGACAAAGACGATTGCTGGAGCGCTCGCTTTTGCTTGTGTGAACATATCTCGAACTCGAGCAGCCCCGACACCAACAAACATCTCAACGAAATCTGAGCCAGAAATCGAGAAGAAGGGGACATTTGCCTCGCCTGCTACTGCTCGAGCAAGGAGAGTCTTTCCCGTTCCGGGAGGCCCGTATAACAAGACACCTGTAGGAATCTTTGCACCTAGTTTTTGATACTTGGTTGGGTCTACGAGAAAATCCTTTATTTCGCGGAGTTCTTCAATAGCCTCATCAGCGCCTGCGACATCTGAGAACTTTGTTTGCGGTTTATCTTTTGCGTTTAACTTTGCGCGAGAGCGACCAAATTGAAATGCTCGACCTCCACCTTGTGCCCGCGATATCAGATAGAAGAATATAAATGCGATGAGTACAAATGGAATGAGAGTGAGGAGAAGTGATACCAAGAGAGACTGACGCGTGACTTTAACATCCCACTTATTTGGCGGTGGGTTATCGCTGAGAATCTTGACTAAATCACTCTCTTGATTTGCAAGATACGAGGCTTGCAAGCGACCTGAGTCAGAGATCTTCACCCCACTCTTCAACACAATTCGTATTTGTTGATCTTGAGCGAGCAAAAGCGCAGAATCAACCTGACCGGCCGTAATTGCGCCGATGATTGTCTGGGTTTCGACTTCCTTGAAGGATCTACCAGAATTGGAAATCTGGGAGTATCCCCAGACAAGCATGATGGCCAGGAGTATCCATGTGATTGGACTTCGTAAGCCTCTGATAAATCTATTTTTCATATTTAGGAATACATCTTTGGTGCTAGGACTGCTACACAATCAAGGTTTCGATATTTCTCAGAAAAATCTAGACCATAGCCAACCACGAAAGCCGGTGGGATATCAAAGCCCACATACTTCACATCAACATGGACTTTTGCTGCATCTGGTTTCCTAAAAACTGTAAATATCTCCACTGACTTTGCGCCGCGCGAAAGCAAGTTGGTTTGAAGCCACGAGAGCGTTAGTCCAGAATCGACGATATCTTCAACGATGAGCACGTCGCGCCCAGTGATATCACGATCGAGATCTTTGAGAATTCGCACTACACCACTGGATTTTGTACCGGATCCATATGAAGAGACCGCCATCCAATCCAGCTCGACATGTCGTTGCATCGCACGGGCTAGGTCTGCCATCGCCATCACTGCACCTTTGAGTACGCCGACGAGCAATAGATCCTTATTCCCATAATCTTTCGCGATCGCCGCTGCAATCTCATTAATCCGTTGGTGAATCTCTTCTTTTGTCGCAACAACCTCTGTTATCTCATCTTTGACGTGAGTTAGATCCACTTGTGGCGCATCCTTTCCCGAATCATTTCCCCTGACGTGAGAGCGCTAGTCTGCCCGACTCTCGCCGCGCTGTAACGCCAGCCGGGAGAGCGACCTCGCCTTGGCCATGCCATTGGCTGATTAGGGCGTCGACCCAGCCAAGGTGTTCGGCGGTGATTCGCGTTGCGCCAAGGAGCGCGACTGCTCGGCGGATGACCCGTTTCCGAAGGGCGCTTGGCAACCGTTCCAGTAACTCCACCTCGATTGAAGTGGGATCAGGAATGGTGGCGAAAATCTCGTCCGTGAGCGTATCGAGCGCATCAGAATCCTCCCGAAAGATTCGTGCCGAGCGCGCAAGTGCATCTGTGATACCCGGTCCCAACTCGCTCTCCATAAGCGGAATGATCTGCTTTCGAATCTTTACCCGAGTAAATCGGAGATCGTCGTTATGTGGATCGCTCCAATAAACAATTCCAACCTCATCACATGCAGAGATAATCTCCTCTCGAGAGAGTGCGAGAAATGGTCTTATGTATCGCCCATCATGAGTTGACATCCCAGCTAAAGATTTTGTGCCAGATCCTTGAGTCAGACCCAAGAGCACGCTCTCGGCAAGATCATCTTTGTTATGCCCAAGGAAAATTGCAGTTGCAGAAGATTTATCAGCAACAGAGTTCAGAGCGTTGTACCGTGCGTTTCGAGCATCAGCTTCGATGCCATCACTCTTGACCACATCGACGCTAATAATCTCGACCTCTTTAATATCCATTTTCTGTAAAGCCGTTTTTGCCTCGCTAGCAATCTTTGCTGAACCATCTTGTAATTGATGATCAACAATCACCGCTCGAATCCTCAATGCGAGCGCTGTGCCTTCAATATTCAAGCAATAGGCAAGTAGTAATGAGTCTGCTCCACCAGAGACTGCAACAATCACAGCATCCCCAGGACTTAACGGTGCCAGCGATTCTCGAACCGCCAACCGAGCCTTGGAAATCATGGGTATAGCCTAGACCCGACCTCCAAATGGAATAAGTCCAGGGATTGAATAGATAGAGCTATAGAGCAAACCCTTTTTCGTATTGTGCGCTTCCCACATCATGCCGTTGCCCGCATAAATCGTAATGTGGTGAATGGTGCTGATATCGGCCTTATAGGAGTAATAGAGCAGATCACCTGGTTGCAATTCATTGAGTGGAATTCGCTTCGTCCAACTGTAATAAATGCGTGAGTTCACACGATCCCAACCTGGATAACCTAAACCTGCGGAACGATAAGCGGCATAGACCAAGCCTGAACAATCGAAACTGTTCGGACCTTCGTTCCCCCAAACATATGGTTTACGCGCGAGAACTTGTTTCTTAGCAAAAGCAAGTGCTTGCTCACGAATGCTTTCGTTGGAACGTATCGTCGTCCGCCCATTGCTAAATCCGATGCCATTAACTGGCCAAATCTTCGCTTTGACATCTGTTTGTTCGGCTCGTGCAGCCAGCGCCTCTTCTAAGATCGCAAGTTGTCGTTGCTGTTCAAGTGTCACGCGCTTCTTACGAGCGCTTAAAAGCTCTGCTATTAATTGATTTTGCATTTGCTGAAGTTTCTTCACTTCAGCCTCTTGAGCATCGCGAGCCTCGTCAGCCTCTTTCTTTGCTGCTGCGACGCGCGCTGTTGCATCTGCCTGTTCTTTACGCGCGGCAACGGCTTCGGCGCGCGCTTCTTCAGCCTCAATTTTCGCTAACCGAGCAGATTCCTCAGCGACTTTAAGGCGGAGCAGGATACTGCTGTTGTTCTCCCCTACTGCATCAAGTGTCGAGAGGCGATCCATTAAATCTTGTGGCCCGTCAGCATGAAGAATGGAATCAAAATCGGTAAAACCTGAACCCATGATGTACGCATTCGCAGCGACTCTGCCGATATGTGTTTTTGAGGCAACGACCGCCGTTTGAGCCTTATTGGATTTAGCAATTGCTACATCCTCCTTCTTTTTGGCAGCTTCAGCCTTCTTCGTTGCAATCTCTAGTTTCTTCACCTCTTGGAGATAACGATTGCGAGCAGCGACTGCTTTTGCTGTTAAAACTTTAAGTTGGTTTGAAGCGGCAGCGAGTTTGGCTTTAGTTCGATCAGCGGCGGCCTTCTTCTCGGCCTCCTTCTTTTTAGCCTCGTTGATTTCAGCGATACTTGGTTTACGGGTCTTTGCTTGCGCGCTCGTTGTAACGACGGCCAGATTAACCAGAGTAATAGGAGTGAAAACGGAGAAGGCGAGAGCGATTGCTAATGCGCGTCTAATGAACACGGGCACGCTCGCTCTCATTGCCGCATGGTCGGGGAAGTAGCGGCATTTATAGGTACAAGGATAAAACAGGTGAGCGCGAAATTCGCGGATTAGCGCTTGATGTCAACGTAAACAGTGACCGTGCCATTTGCTGGCAGATTCGCCCCAGCCTTTGGATTTTGATCAATCACGCTCTTCACACCAGGAGTCTCTCCTGGTTGCACCTTACTTTGGTCGACAATCACGACATTTAATTGAAGTGGGCTGAGAGCCACCTTTGCTTGTTCCTCTGTGAGGCCGGTCATATCTGGCACCGCTCGCCCATACTTGCTGGGATTAAGTGCGATGGAGAGCGTTTGTGGGAGTGGAATTGAACGCTCACTTCCATCGAGATTTTTAATGACCCAATCAGGTCTCACACAATCCTTGGGGATGCAATGTCGGTGCATCCATGCGCGCATATTGCCACCGCCATTAGCGACCAAGGGCGTCTGCAGATATATGCCATCGCCGGTGTACTTGCTGCCAGCGCTTGAAGGATTTTGCAAAATTGCTTTCGTTAATCCCAGAGCAAGTTCATCTTGTGATAGTGGAAAATTAGCTAGTGCTGCGCCAAGATAAATCGTAAGGATTCCCTGCGACTTTAAGATTGTACCTGCGGGGAATGCGTACTTTGGATCAAAGAGTTCAAGTGAGGTATCGCGAATCCCCCAACCAGAAAGATCAATATTTTGGTTGGTGGTATTACGCAACAAGACATACTCGCCAAATGGATTCTCGTTCGGAAGTGGTGAATCTGTCTCTATCCAAATCTCTATTGCGCCAAGTGGGGTCTTATCACTCTCATTCTTACAGAAGTTCCCTGACCAAATTCCAACCTGTTTGCTTGCTGCTTCATTGAGCTTCTCGAGGTACTGATAGTTGCGAACAAATTCATTTTCGTTCGGGAACCACATTGCCAAGCCAGCCTCAAGAAGCTTCGCTTGGACGTCAACGGTAAAGTTACCTTGTTCATCTTTTGCGAAGATGTAACGATATGGTCTCGCTAAAGCTTGGAAATTGTTCGCCGAAGCGTAATTGTTCGATCGAAGTTGAACCTCTGCTCCTATAGGAAGCATCGCTTGCATCAACCTAGTAGCTTCAACTGCGCCGCATTGAGCGGCATGGGTAGGTTTAACAGTCTCAGGTGCTTGCACTCCTATGAGGCGCACATCTAATTCACCGCGGCAGGTTTGCACCAGCACAGTGTCACCATCAACGACCCGCACCACTTTGCCGCTCTCCCAAATTGACTCTCCATCGAGCGCCACTGCGGGAGGGCATTCAGGGGGCAGGTAGACGACAGGTCGCGTAGCAATAAATTCCGTAACTTTCTGCGGGCTTGCGAGAATCTGCGAGAAGATTCGGGCGCTTTGGCTCTTAATTTGGCTACTGGCAGCGAAGGTTTTATAAAGCCCTCGTACTTGAGCGCGGAAGAAATTATGTGCCGCTTGGAACTCAGGACCTTTACTACCAGATTCCGAACGTAGCCGTAAAAATTCTTCACGAGCAAAGGTAGTTCGGTCCACCAATGGAGTGATACTGGTTGCTAGAGAGATGAATCTCCCCTGGATTGCAATCACTTGATCATCAGCAATTGCCAATTCACGTAATGATGTGATTGCATAGCCAGGTTGGATTGTGGAAAGCAAAACGCTAAAAAAGATTAGAATTACAACGAAGACTCGGTTGTTGAATGACATGTTTATGCCATGGTGAGACATACTGCGGCGGCAAGGGCGAGTACGACACCTATATTCTGAATCGCACGAAGTCGTTCGTGAAGAAAATATCGAGCAAGTAGCGCGGTCGCAGCGGGATAGAGCGAAGCCAGTACTGCAACAATAGAGAGCATCCCTTTTTGGGTTGCTATTTGATAAATACCATTTGCTGATGCATCGAAGATTCCTGCAACGATGGCAAGGGTCCACGGAAAAGGCCCGGTCTTCTCATCTTTCGAGATCGCTTTTAGTCGCATCAAGAAAAAAGCACCAACAAAAATAAATCCAAACCATCGAGCAATTGTTGACGTCCAAATACCTTGATTTGAAGGAGCTGAACCTAAGACTGTGAGATACGAGCCGATAAGCGTGCCACTAGCCATACAAATCAGGAGCGTGCTCAGAGTAATTGGTCGTGCAGTCTCACTCTTCTTCTCTTGGCTTACGAGAATCACCGAAAGCGCAGCCAGCGCCATTCCGAAATAACCAATGCCAGTGACGTTATCTCCGCGCAATAACCCAGTGATTACTGGAACAAAACCTGCCATCAACGCAGTGATTGGCGAGACGATGCCCATCGGTCCGCGACTTAGCGCGACATAGAGGAGTGCGATTGCTGGAACGCCAAAGAAAGCGGCAAAGAACCCGTATATGTAGGAGTCACTATTTAACTCTCCGGGAATGAGAGAGACCGAGAAGATGGTGACGATGATTGCACCTGATAAATAGGAGATAGGCAGTACCCGGACGATTCGGGTCCGCCGAGATGCTAGGCCGCCAAGAAAATCGGCTAGACCCCAAGTGAAGCTGGAGATAAGCGCTAGAAGTGGCCCCACTAGACTCCCATCATCGCGTGAAAACAATTTGGAGTTACGACACATGACAAGTGAGCCAGGTGCTGGGGAATTCTATCCCTTTGTTGGCGTCGGACCCCACCCCAAACCATGGCCAGTCGGTGATCAATATGACCTTGAGTTACTTGAACATGGAGATCAACGGAATGTCCTTGATGAATATCGCTATTGGACTGTCGAAGCAATCGTCGCTGATTTAAATACAAAACGTAATCCACTTCATATAGCAGTAGAAAATTGGAAGCACGATTTAAATATTGGGTCACTCATCCGGACAGCAAATGCCTTCAATGTTGCAGGAATACATATTGTCGGAAAGCGAGACTGGAACCGTCGCGGCGCTATGGTCACTGACAGATATATGACGGTGCATCACCATCCGACCGTTACCGAGTTTGCTGATTGGGCTCAAACCCAGGAACTTCCCATAATCGGTATCGATAACATCGAAGTCAGCCAACGACTGGAAAACCGACCACTTCCACAATCTTGCATCCTCTTCTTTGGTCAAGAAGGTTCTGGAATGTCTGACGAGGCAGTTGCTATCTGTGAAGTCGTCCTTGCAATCGAACAATATGGTTCAACCCGTTCGATCAATGCGTCTGCGGCTGGGGCAATCGCGATGTATGCCTGGGGATTACAACACCTGTCACCAAAAGACAGAAATAACGATATTGGTAAAAGTTAATAACCCAACGGTTGCCCACGCAGCAGTATCTCCTTGATCAGAACTCTTGCTTCGCTTTTTGCTGGTGTACCCCAGAATTAAAATTACAAGAAGAATCAATAACTTCACGGAGATTTTGCTATTGTCATAGAGCGGATAGGCGGTGGCATCTTGATCATTAAGTGGATACCGGAGGCCGACAAGCACTACCCCTGCAACAAGTGAGAGAAGCGCACCGTGGAGCATTCCATTAGTAATTGATTTTGCTTTTGCACTCATTTGGGCAAGGAATCCACCAAATAGCGCTGCCAAACCTACGAAGTGTAAAACGAGAAAAATATTGCTGACCGCTTCCATAGTTACTCCTAATGCAACAACCGTTAAATTGAATTCTAGACCTCATTAGGCCAAGAAACTAGGAATGACGTGCCCGTTGGGTTATTGCATTTCCTAGGATAACTATCACTCCACCAACCGGCTCATTCCATGAGAGCGGTTCACTCAACACTATTACTCCTGCCAAGACCGCAACTATCGGAGAGACGAAGTTGACCGTCGCTGCAACCGAACTGCCCACGAGCGAGACGACTCGATAATTCCAAGCAAATGCAAAACCGGTAGAGAAGATTCCGATTATCGCCATTGAAAGGATTGGTGCTATTGAAAAGTCATACGAATTAAAACCAAAGAGCAGAAATGTTGGAAAGAGCACTACCGCTGCAATCGTCACCTGAATAGTCGCTAGTGCAACGGGAGGATAACTCTTTGGTGAAATGTACTTAGCGATTATCGGCGCTACCAATCCGAATGATGTAACTGCGATCAAGAGAAAAAGATATGCCCACCATGGAGCAGATTCGATATCCCAGATACCAAAGACAATGGCTACGCCGAAAAAGGCGAGCAGGATTCCAAAAATCTGAATTGGCTTGACTGGTTCATGTTTAAATAGAAGTAAGGTAAAGATAACGGCAAATATCGGAGACATAGCATTGACGATGCCGGTAAGGGATGAGGTCACTTCGGTTTGTGCAAAGGGCACGATCACTACCGGGATGATGTTGGAGCAGAGACCAATCAGAAATATCCAGCCAAAGACTGACCGATCCCGTGGTATCGAGATCCGCTTATAAAACAAGTACCCCCACAACACTGCTGCGCCAAGGAGATTGCGGATAAAAGCGATTCCAAATGGGCTGAAGACTGGCAATGCAATTTCGATGAACATGAAGGAGAGACCCCAGGTCAGGCTGAGTAATAGGTATGGAGCCAACCATTGCCTAGTTCTCAAACGAGCTACCTCGCCTCTGATAAAGATCCCTGAGTTCACCAAATTAATAGCAGTGATGGAATACTACTCAGGCAGAGCAGAGAGTTGGAAAGAGGAGAACGTGGAACTAGTAAAACATTGGATAAATGGTGGAGAAGTTTCGAGCTCAAGCGGGCGCCACGGTGAAGTCTTCAACCCTGCGCTCGGCACAGTCTCCAAGACAGTTGACTTTGCAGATGTTGCCACGATCGATTCGGCTATTTCGAATGCCAAAAGCGCATTCACATCATGGAGCCAGACCTCGCTGACCAAGCGCGTGCAGATTCTCTTTGCCTTTCGCCATCTACTCAATGCTAAAAAAGAAGAGCTTGCTGCAATCATCACTTCAGAGCATGGGAAGGTTCTTTCAGATGCGCTTGGTGAAGTGACTCGTGGACTTGAAGTTGTTGAATTTGCCTGTGGGATTCCACATCTACTTAAAGGAGGTTACTCCGAAGGTGTCTCGCAAGGCGTTGATGTCTATTCAAGCCGACAACCACTCGGTGTATGCGCAATCATCTCTCCCTTCAATTTTCCAGCAATGGTTCCGATGTGGTTCTTCCCGATTGCGATCGCTGCGGGAAATACCGTTGTCATTAAGCCAAGTGAAAAGGATCCATCTGCTTCAAACTTCGTTGCCAAATTATGGAAAGAAGCAGGGCTGCCAGATGGAGTTTTCAATCTAATTCACGGCGATAAGGTGGCCGTTGATCGTCTTCTCGAGCATCCAGATATCGCATCCGTCTCGTTTGTCGGATCGACAGCGATTGCCAAGTATGTCTATGAGAATGGCACAAAGAATGGAAAGCGCGTCCAGGCGCTCGGAGGCGCCAAGAATCACATGCTCGTTCTTCCCGATGCTGATCTAGATCTCACCGCCGATTCTGCAATCAATGCTGGCTTTGGTTCTGCTGGTGAACGGTGCATGGCTATCTCAGCAGTCGTTGCAGTTGAACCTATTGCTGATGAATTAGTGAAAAAGATTCAGGAACGTATGAAGAAATTAAAAACTGGTGATGGCACAAAAGGTACCGACATGGGACCCCTGGTCACCAAAGTCCACCGCGACAAAGTGGCCTCATATGTCGAGGCTGGAGTGAAAGAGGGTGCAACGCTCGTTGAAGATGGGCGCACCAGCGCTATTGATGGTGCGAGTGAAGGTTTCTGGTTAGGGCCAACTCTCTTTGATCATGTGCAACCCTCGATGTCGATCTATAAAGATGAGATTTTCGGACCAGTCTTGAGCGTGATTCGAGTGCAGAGCTACGAAGAGGGGCTAAACCTCATCAATTCCCATCAATATGGCAATGGCACGGCAATCTTCACCAACGATGGTGGCGCGGCGCGTAAGTTTCAAAATGAAGTACTTGTGGGCATGGTGGGAATCAATGTTCCTATTCCCGTTCCGGTTGCCTACTACTCATTTGGTGGTTGGAAGAATTCCCTCTTTGGTGATTCGCATGCCCATGGAACTGAAGGAGTGCACTTCTTCACTCGCGGCAAGGTGGTCACCAGTCGTTGGCTCGACCCGAGCCACGGCGGAATCAACTTAGGTTTCCCGCAAAACTAAAAGTAGAGGTAAGAAACTAGCGGGTTGTGTCGACCACAATCTTAAAAGCATTCTTATCATTCAAGAGACGATCAAAACCTTTAGTGACTACTTCATCAAGCGCGATGACATCGGTCAACAATGGCTTGGTATCAATCGAAGGTCCTGCAAGAAGTGCGATTGCTGCAGCAATATCGACATCCCACATATGGGCAGCGGTACCTTGAATCCGCTTCTCACTTAAAACAAAATTAAGTAAATGAAAACTCTCCTCTTCAGGTCGGAAGCCCACTAATACCAGAGTGCCGGCGTTACGAATCTTGTCGAGGGATTTGGCTGTCGTGCCTTTCACGCCCGAACATTCAAGGAGTGAATCGAATTCATCATAATGCGCCCACTCTTTTTCATTTAGTGGATTGAGCGATTCAAAGCCGAGTGCACGAGCAACTTCTTGTCGAACTGGATTAGGTTCATAAACAACTACTTGAGCTGCGCCAAATGAACGTGCTGCCTGGGCTATCAATAAACCAACTGTGCCACCTCCAGTGACGGCAATTTTAGTTCCTGGAATCGTCGGGATTTTATTAAGCGCACGGACAGCAACTGACATCGGTTCGGCAAAGACTGCTACATCTGCTGATACATGACTTGGCACTTCAATCCAACGCGTGGGATCAGTCGCCATGAATTCACCCATGCCACCATCGCAAGTTAACCCAATGCATTCATAACTCTTACAGAGTCCCTCTTCGTGGCGATCGCAGTAATAACAATTTCCACATCCGACAATTCCATCGGGCACTACTAAAGTTCCTGGCTTTAACTTGCCAAGGGGATCTTCAATGACACGCCCTAGATATTCATGTCCGATAATCATCGGCATCCGATCTTTGGGAATGATGACCGGGCCGATGAGATACTCTTCCAAATCGGTGCCGCAAATTCCTACCCGCTCCATTGCGACAAGGACCTCTCCTGGTGCGGCAGCAGGCTTTGGTACCTCTTCTATCCGTAGATCTTTAGGACCGTGGAATCGTGCTGCGCGCATACTGCCTCCGCTTAGCCATTGAGTACTTGGAGTAGCCCCTCAACCGAATCTTCTACCATTTCAAGAACCTTTTCAAAGGCGCGCTCTGCCAGGCCGTAGGGGTCTGGAACTTCAAGGCGATTGGCATGCGGACCTAGCGGGTCGATATCGCGAAGTAATGGGTCGAATTGGCGTAAGTAGAAGACCTTCTCTGCATCACTCTGTGAACCCGCTAAGTTCATAACATTTCGATAGTTACTGGAGTCCATCACCAAAATGAGATCGCGAGTTGAGTAAAAATCCTTTGTGAATTGTTGAGCGATATGTTCATACTCGTACCCAGCTTTTTTCCACGTAGCCTCCGAAGAGAAATTTGGACCTTCACCAATATGCCACGATCCGGTTCCGGCGCTATCTACCTGAACCTTTACCGTAGTGACCTCATGGGCTCGGTTACTAAGGACTGCGGCCGCCATTGGTGAGCGACAAATATTGCCTAGACAGACCATACAGACTCGCAATTCGCTCTTCCTGGATAGATCCAATTGGGTACGCACGCGAGCGGCGAAATTCATGAAGGTAAAGGTAGCGCACGCTGATAGATTTCCGTTCATGGAGAGTTGGCGAACCATCGCAGCAATCGTCGGGATTGTGTTTGTGGCGATTTATGCAATTGGCTCTGGTTTCTGGGTAAGCAGTAACTCTGCGTGGTACTACTCACTCAATCGCCCATCGTGGCAACCACCAGAGTGGGTCTTTGGCGTTATCTGGCCGTATAACTTCATCGTCCTTGGAATTGCCTCGTTTGTTGTCTCGAAAAACCTCTCAAAAAATTTAGTAACCACATGGTTGGCATTTCTTGCATTAAGCGTCATCGCTGCGTTGCTCTGGTCATACCTTTTTTACGTACCGCATAACCTCAATAGCGCAGGTGCAGCGCTGGTAACAGCAGCTATTCTGACAATTCCCATCACTGTAATCACCTTTAGAGTGTCGATTGGATATGGGCTGGCGCTACTGCCCTATCAAATCTGGGTAGCGATTGCTTCATCGCTTGCGGTTGGGTACGCACTCAAAAACTAAGCGGTTCGACGAATAACCTGTCCTGGACGCTTACCTTTATGTACCCCGTTATACACGACTATTTCACCATTGACAATGACCGCAGTGATTCCATCCGGGTAGACCTGAGGTTTTGCAATAGTAGACCTGCTATTCACAGTATCTGCATTGAAAAGAACTAAGTCTGCGAAATTGTCCTCTTTGATCTCGCCACGCTTGTGAATATTAAATCGATCGGCAACCTTCTTAGTCATCTTGTGAATTGCAGTTTCTAAAGTCAAAGTACCTACCTCACGAACATGGTGCGCCAAGTACTCAATATGGCCACAATATGGATGTTGTGAAGAGGTGACTTCAGAGAGCGCGCCATGATCGGTGCTGGTGTAACCATCGACGCCTAGCGAGAAATCGGGATGAGAGATCATCTCTTTAAGATGCTCATCAGTAAATAACTCACCAACCATAATTAAGTTCAAGCACTGCTCACCAGCGGCGGCCATGATGTCGAAGTAGCAATCCCATTCATCCTTCCCCAAAATTTCAGAAATAGCAGGGAATGAGAGTCCTTGCAGCTCTGGGAAATTCGGTGAACCTTCAAGATACACACGATGCCATTGACCTTTATGAATGAAGCGCCAGTAACGATCGCATTGGGTACGAAGCTCTTTACGCTTCGCTGGATCTGCACACGCTTCTGCAATAGCTTTTGGTCCTAAATTGACCAAGTCACGAGGCAAGATCGCGTACATCGCACCAATTCCTTCACGGAATGGTGTGGTGTCGGCGGTGATGTCGAGGCCTTCTTTCTGTGCATTCTCCATAATGTCAACGGCACGACGCCATGCATTTTGCGGTGCATTGGAGTCATGGCGCACGTTGAAGTGTGAAATCTGACCACGAACTCCGCCGGCGCGAGTGATATCGACAAATTCGTTGATTGCATCAAAGATTTCCGAATCTCGGTTACGAACGTGACTTGCATAAATTCCATCGTATTTTCCAACTGCTGTGATGATGTCCTTTAATTCTGCAGAAGTGGAGTAAGACCCTGGAGCAAATTCAAGCCCAGAACTCAATCCCAGCGCGCCTGCCTCCATGCTATCTTCGATAAAATTCTTCATACTCTTTAATTGATCATCAGTGACTTTCTCCTCACCCATGATGCCCGCTGCTAAGCGAAGGCTGTTATGTCCTATGAGAAAGGCGAAATTTGTAGAAATTTTCATCCGCTCCAACTCGGATAGGTACTCTCCAAAAGTGCGCCAGGTAACTTCGCCTGTGTATGCGTAATTCTTAAGACGCTTTTCGGTAAAGGGAACTGACACTTCAGAGAGTGGAGCGCTTGAGAAGCCACAGTTTCCTACGATCTCTGTAGTGACTCCTTGATGAACAGAACTCTCATTGTCAGGGTTGGTGTGGAATGTGAAATCAGAGTGGCTATGTGGGTCGATAAATCCGGGCGAGAGCGTTAATCCGGCTCCGTCAATCTCAACTGTTGCCGCAGTAACATTTCCAATGTTAGAGATCTTGCCATCGACAATTCCTACATCTGCTACATAGCGAGCTTTACCTGTGCCATCAACAACGTGGGCCCCTCGAATAGCGATATCTAACATGTCCACTCATCCTTTGCATTCTTGGCAAGACCCTACTAACTATCTATACTTCGTCAAGACTTTTTGACTTAGTTTCGACCGTAATTTAAAACTCACGAGAGGATCGCTGTGAAAATCACTGAAATCAGAATTGCTGGCCTCAGAGGTGCAACACCAAAAGGTGGTTGGAGCGAAGAACTTGAACCAGAGAACGTCGTTCACACTCTCGTAGCGATTCATACCGACGGAGGTCTCGTCGGCATCGGTGCAGTGTTCACCAGTGACGAATTAGTTCGCGCCTCACTTGAAATCCTCAAGCCGCTTCTCATCGGCGAGACCGCTCTTGAGCCAGAGCGAGTGAGCGAGAAGCTCCACCAGAACACCTTCTGGCTTGGCCGAGGTGGTTCCATCACCCACACCATCAGCGGAATCGATATCGCGCTCTGGGATCTCTTTGGCAAAGTTACACAGCAACCTATCGGGCGCTTCTTTGGCGGCAGGTTACGTGAGAAAGTGATGCCCTACGCATCGCTTTTGATGGATGAGCCACCAATCATGCAGGCAAACTTACGTAACCTTCTTGCTCAAGGTTTCAAGGCTTTCAAAATTGGTTGGGGCACCTTTGGTCGAATCAGCCCTGCAAATGATGAATTACTCGTCCGAAGTGCGCGCGAGGCAATCGGTGATGATTGTTTCCTTGCGGTAGATGCAGGCGGTTCTGATGCATACTGGAAAGGAAGTTTACGTTGGGCAATAAACGCGTCACATATGTTGGCCGACTACAACGTGGGATGGTTTGAAGAGGCGCTCCATCCAGATGATCTCGAAGGTTTCAAAACCCTTCGCAAAGCATCTCCCGTACCAATTTCAGGGTGTGAAGTTCTCACCCGTCGACAGAGTTTTATTCCATTCATCACCCAAGGCGCCTTCGACATCATTCAACCTGATGTGGTTAAGTGCGGTGGTATTAGTGAATGGCGTCGGATTGCAAACTTGGCTGAAGATCATGGGATCCAAATGATTCCACATGGCTGGAACACCGCTGTGGGGCTTGCAACCGATTTACAATTGTCGTCAGCATTCCACCGAACAAATTTTGTTGAATATTGCACAGGTGCACCGTACGTCGATGACATCACGACCAAGCCTTGGGTATTAGATAAAAATGGAATGCTCGAAATTCCATCCGGTCCTGGAATCGGCATTGAATTCGACCCGGAGAAGATCGAGAAGTACAGCGGCGTTACTAATTTAATCTAAGCCTGATGTAACTGGGGCCGCCTCCGGGATTTGAACCCGGGACCTACGCATTACGAGTGCGTTGCTCTACCCCTGAGCTAAGGCGGCAGGTCACAAATCGAGATTAGTCGAGTCTAAATGTGCCCTTGGGCGTTGCGAAATGTACTGCGAAAATTCCAGTCTCTCCATCATTCTCTGCTGGATCTACCCATTCCAATGTGATACCAGCGAATGCTGATTCGAAGTCTTCACCAATCCATTTGCGTACCCGATCTGGATCTCCAGCAATCTCTAACTTTTCGATCTTTGCTACAGCTTTTGCCTCTTTCGAAGGATGATCCTCTGTTTGCCACTCGATAAAGAATGGCAATTGGCGATCTTCGAGAGTTCCCAGAACGCCAATTTGTTTCCAATTCAAATCACTGCCATCAGGACGGCGGCGATGGCCATCTACACTCTCGCGCCCGAGGCGTTCTTCAAATTTCTTAATGTCATTTACTGAAAGGACCCAGGTAAGTAATCCCCCACCATCATTTGCACGCTGCGAGACAACTTTGCCAAAGGCAGATGCATCGGCTGCAGGATGATCTAGTGGACAGACAATCTCTAGATAGCGTCCACCTTGAAGTGGCAAGGTGAAGTTACGGGTACCAAAGCGTGGGTGAATTCCACCATCCATAAAACCTGCGCCAAGTCGCGAACCGATTCGCTGCACCTCATCGATGAGATGATCATGTGATGCGACATAAGAGATGTGGTCTAGATGCACAAGGTAAATCCTGCCCTATCCGAAGGGGTGCTCTTGACCAGCCCTACAGCGCACACCTCAGGGGACGTGCGGGCAGCTCTCCTGAGAGCAGATAGGTATCTACGGCGCTATCCACGCATGCAGAACCGCGTCCATGGCCAGTGTGGCCATCGCCATCGGCGGTAATCAAGAATGCTGACTCGAACTTTGCCGTCACCTCAGTAGCCCAGGCATATGGGGTCGCGGGGTCGCGGGTGGTGCCAATCACAATGAACTCTGCCGCTCCAGCGCCATTCAATTCCACTGGCGGACGAACTGGCTCGTAAGGCCAGTAGTGGCAGGGCAGAGTTGACCATGCGATGTACGGTCCAAAGTGTGGCGCGAAACCTGAAAACTTACGTGCATCCGAGGCTAAACGCTCTGGGCTGGCGTCATCAGTGCGATCGATGCAATTAACAATATAAGCAATCTCATTCTCATTCGACGGATAACGACCCTTGGCATCACGGACTACATAATCATTGACTAGATCAAATAATCGCGCTCCCTCTCCTTGATAAATATCCTGCAACGCTTTATTTAGCGCTGACCATCCTGTTTCAGAGTCATACAAAGAGGCAACCATTGCTAATACGAAGATTGAACTTGTCGCAAGACGTTCATCTTTTCCATTAAGCGCTTTCTTTCCCACTTTCTCTTGGAGTTTTGTCACTTCAGCGCGAGCCTGCTCGAGAGTTCCCTGAAAGAAGCAACTCTTCTTAGGTAAACAATCTTCCAAGAATGCATCGAGCGCAATTTCGAAACCAATTGCTTGGGCTTTATTTAACTCATTAGCGCTTAACTTCGGATCGACAACGCCGTCGAGGACAAAACGACCCACATTCTTGGGAAACATACTTGCATAAACCAAGCCGAGATAAGTTCCATAACTCTTACCAAGAAAATTTAATTTCTCTTCGCCAAGCACCGCACGCATCAGATCCATATCGCGAACAACTTCAACTGAACCAAGAAACTTCAATCTATTCCCTAGTTTCTCTTGACATCTGGTCGCGAGCATCTTCGATGATGCTTCTAATGTAGCCATATCTAAACCATCAACTGGCGGCCCATTCGCCTCGATTAATCGATCAGTTTCACTATTAGTCAAACATCGCTCGGCAGAACTCCCGCCAACTCCTCGCGGATCAAAACCAATCAGGTCATAAGCCTCGAGTACCTCTTTGCTAACGATGTACTCCGCCGCATACCCATATTGCACCCCTGAAGCACCTGGCCCACCAGGATTGACCAGAAGCGCACCTAGCCGCTTCTTCGAATCTGTCGCTGGATACTTCACTAGCGATAACTGCATTCGCTCGCCACCTGGATTGGAGTAATCGACCGGCACCGTCACATCTGCACAGAGAAATGGACCACCACAGGCAAGCCAGGTAATTTTTTGCTTTTGATAATCAGAGTAACTCCACCCATTGCTCTGTGACGTTGTGAGAAATACCGCGACTGATGCACCCATCGCCATGATGGTCAATACAACTACGCGCCGCTTAGTCAAGAACATCTTAAAAACGGACCTTTAACAGGAGCGCTTCCAAGGTCAACAATGGAGCGACGTTAAATTTCAAGGTACGTCGGGCCGCCATAACCTCTTCCCAACGTTTCATTACATCATCCGCGCTACATGCACCTGCTCGTTTCTCTATCTGAACGCGGAGATGCTCATTTATCAATTCTCGTTCACCAGCAATACCCATCTGAATGGTTAATAGATCGCGGTATGCCGTGGAGATATCAAGGAGCGCACGATCGATTGAATCACGAGTGGCGCGAGTGATTCGCGATTTCTGCTCCTTCTCCAAATCTTTCAAAGCCTTACTAGAACCTGCCGGCGCCTTTCCGGTTGCACCTACACCCAGCGCATTAGACAACTGTTCTCGTTCAACTTCATCTCGTTCACTCGCCTCGCTCTCAGCCTCTTCTGCAGCAATTTCCATCAATCGCGCTGCACCGGCCATCGCACCTGCAACATCATGAAGCTCTAATGCCATCGTGATGACTTCATCGCGGCGAGCGCGCGAGGCAGGTTCACGGACCAAAAACCGCGCTCTTCCAATATGGCCTTGACTAGCGCGTGCTGCGAAATGTGCATCGCTAGCACTTACCTTCTCTTCGCGAACTAACAATTGTGCAATAGCTTCCGCAGTAGGAGTGACTAGCGAAACTTGGCGACAACGCGAGCGAATCGTCGGTAAGACATCTTCAACGGTTGGGGCGCATAGCAACCAGATTGTCCGAACCCCCGGTTCTTCAATTGCTTTGAGTAGCGCGTTAGCAGCGCTCTCCGTCAAACGCTCAGCATCTTCAATGACTACTACCCGAAAGCGACTTGAACTTGGCTCCCACGATGCGCGGGCAATAATCTCGCGCACCTCATCGATTTTGAGGGAGAGTCCTTCAGTTTTAATTACTTCTAAATCGGGATGGGAGCTGCTTTTTACTAAATGGCAGCTCTGACATGCACCACATCCGCCTTGATTACATAAAAGTGCACCAGCAAATGCGATTGCTACATGCGAACGGCCCGATCCGGGCGGTCCGGTAAATAACCACGATTGGACCAACGCGTGTGATCCATCGCGTTGCACTCCTGATATAACTGCGCGAGTGAGAATTTCAATAGCGCGCTCTTGTCCGATGATCTCATCGAAGAGGGCAACCGCCATTAATTCCTCCGGCTGGCTAAAAGGCTCTGCACTCTCGCTAGGACCTGTTCGGCAATTCTCTCAATGGATTCGGTTGCGTCAATGACGAGATATCGCTCTGGGGAGAAGGCTGCCAACTCGAGGAAGGTGGCGCGGACCCGCTCGTGGAAGACCAGAGGCTCACTCTCGAGGCGATCCCGGTCGGCAAAGCGCTTAAAGGCGGTCTGAGCCGGGACATCGAGAAGCACAGTGAGCGAGGGGGTGAGGTTATCGGTAGCCCAACGCGAGATTCGGGCAATCTCCTGTGCCGCCAAAACTCTCCCACCACCCTGATAAGCAATTGATGAATCCAGGTAGCGATCGCTAATCACAATCGTGCCAGCAAGGAGCGCTGGTTTCACCACGCTCTCAACATGGTGTGCGCGATCTGCCGCATATAAAAGCGCTTCACTTCGTGGCGCAATATTCCCCGTTTCATTACTTAACAAAATCTCGCGCAACTTCTTTCCTAACGGAGTTCCGCCCGGTTCGCGCGTGACCAACACTTTTTCGCCCGCAGCTTCAAGCGCTTCTTGCAATCTAGCGACTTGTGTTGATTTACCAGCACCCTCGCCACCTTCGAAGACGATAAATAATCCTGTAGCAGAGAAGGTGTTGCGCGCCCCGAGTTCACCGCGCATCGCTGCCGCGATATCGCTAAATATCGAAATTCCCTTTCGATCATCCATATGGCGGAAAGAGACGACTCCGACAAGAGTGGCGATGATGCCAGCGATCAAAAGCGTTACCGATGCGCCGTTATATTCCAAAACATTCTCTCGGAAGCGATAGGCGTGTTCACCAATCGCGGCAGCAATCACGGGAGCGATTGCCAGCACGAGTACAAGCGTTACTCGAATCAGTGATTGAACGAAGGCAAAGGTACGACCACGCTTAGCATCTTCCACCTCTAGACCAAGCATTGTGAATCCAGAGACCCAACCGATACCTGCGAAGAATCCCAAGATGGTGACAATGAAGATAGCTAGCACAAGGTTGGAAATAAGCGCCAGAATCGAAAGCATGATGCCCGACATTGCAAGTGAGGCGCCAAATAATCTCTTCCGTGAGAATTGCGCAAATATCTTCGGCCCAAATGCGATTCCTAGCGCCAAACCTGTGAAGACTGCGCCAAAGAGGATTCCGTAGGCCGCTTCACCACCACCTAGATCACCTACAAAGGTGCGCGCCAATCCGATGACTGCACCAGCAGCGACAAATGCGCCGAGCATGCCAAGGACAAGCCCGCGAATGCTCGGGGATTTCCCGACAAACTTCCATCCATCCCAGAGCGAGCGCAAGATTCCTACTTGCTGTCCCGATTTCTCAGAGGAACCTCGAGGTAACTCAATGCCAAAGATAACCACGGCGCTATAAATGAAACTGAGCGCATTTATATAGAGCGCTAAATCAACGGGATTGCTTTTGAAAAAGGAGATTGCTGAGGCAAGGGCTGAGTTGAAGATGGCAAGGAAGGTAAAAAGGAGCGCTGCGATTGGTGCAGTTCCGTAAGCAGCAAGAAGGCTCAATTGGTTTGCGCCCTCTAATTGATGTCGTGGCACCAAGTTTGGAACAGAGGCTTCTTTGGCCGGCGACCAGAAAAGGGTGAGTGACTCAATCAAGATAGTTGCGATATATAACCAGAGCAGACTACCCACGATGGGAATGGTGGCAAAGAGAACTCCGCGCAAAATATCGCAGACAATCATCGTACGTTTACGATCGAATCGATCGGCAATCACACCTGCAAGTGGACCTAGAACTACCGATGGGAGGAGTCGGAAAATAAAGACTCCGGCAATTGCAAAGTTCGCCTTTGCATAATCACCGCCAGCAAGTTGTTGCGCTAACGCGGTAGTGGCAAGAAGTCCGAGCCAATCACCCAAGCTTGAAAAAGCCATCGATTGCCAGAGTTTGCGAAATGGTTTAATCGCAAGTACACCTCGGATATCGCCTTGAAGTGTTGGCTCCATAGGAAAAGCCTAGTCTTGAGTCGCGCGGGCGCGCTTTTCGGCAAGTAATTCCATGCCGCGCTCTAATGTCAACAGCTCAACGATGTCGCCCCGGCGTAAGGTCGCATTAGTTTCACCATCGGTGACATACATGCCGAACTTGCCATCTTTGACCACAATCGCTTTTCCGGTCACGGGATCAGGACCGAGATCTTTTACTGGGCCCTTTGCCACACCACGACCGCGTCGCTTAGGTTGGGCGTAGAGTTCCAACGCCTCTTCTAGCGTGCAAGTAAAAATATGATCTTCACTTGCCAATTGTCGTGAATCTTTTCCGCGACGTAGATATGGACCATAGGGGCCATTCTGTGCGGTGATCTCTTCATTGGTATTTGGATCGACTCCAACAACGCGAGGAAGTGAGAAGAGTTTTAGCGCATCCTCATAGGTAACAGTATCGAGTGACATTGTTGAGAAGAGCGATGCAGTTCGCGGTTTTGGCGCTTTACCTTTTACCTTCGGCGTATCTTCTGGAAGAACTTCAACAATATACGGACCAAATCGTCCAGTCTTTGCCACTAGCGGAAGTCCACTCTCAGGATGTGCTCCTAGTTGGCGTTCACCTGATGGACGCGCAAAGAGTTCATGGGCTTTGGCAAGGGTTAACTCATCAGGCGCCAAATCCTCAGGAATATTTGCGATAACGCGATCATCGCCCTCGCCCCGTTGGAGATAGGCACCGTAACGTCCTACCCGGATCTCGATGCCATCACCAAGGTTCATAGTGTTCACTTCACGAGCATCAATCGCACCTAAGTCATCAGTCATCTCCGCGAGACCTGGAATACCATCGTGGCCGAAGAAGAAGCGCTTAAGCCAGACCACACGATTCTCTTCACCAAGGGCAATCTTGTCGAGATCTTCTTCCATGCTTGCTGTGAAGTCATAATCAATCAATTTAGGGAAATGCTGTTCAAGTAAACCGGTAACTGAGAATGCTAAGAAGGTAGGCACTAGCGCACGGCCACGTTTGGCGACATAACCACGATCTTGAATGGTTTGAATGGTGCTAGCAAATGTCGATGGTCGACCAACGCCAAGTTCCTCTAACTTCTTTACTAGAGAAGGTTCGGTATAACGTGCTGGTGGTTTGGTTTGATGTCCCTCACCAACAAAGCGCGTCACTGCCATCACATCGCCTTGTTTCATCGGAGGCAAGCGCATCTCCACCTCTTCATCAAGGTCCACGCTCTTCTCTTCAACAACCTCTTCATAAGCTGCTAAGTAGCCAGGGAATGTAACGACCGATCCATTAGCCCGAAAACCTGCGATTTTCCCAGCTTTAGTCATAGTTTCTAGATCCACGCGCATCTGCATCTTTTTGGCATCAGCCATCTGCGATGCAATCGTGCGCTTCCAAATCAAGTCATAGAGAGCAAACTCTTCTCGAGTAAGTTCTTTCGCTAATTCGCCAGGAGTTTTAAAAACATCGCCTGCCGGACGAATTGCTTCGTGTGCCTCTTGCGCATTCTTCGTCTTTCCGGTGTACATCCGCGGTGTGTCAGGAAGATATTCAGCGCCGTATAGAGATTTCACTGCACTCCGTGCCGATTCGATTGCCGATGGCGCAAGGGTGACCGAATCGGTTCGCATATAAGTGATGTAGCCGTTCTCATAAAGGCGCTGGGCAACGCGCATAGTCAATTGCGCTCCCCAACCTAAACGACTTCCTGCATCTTGTTGCATCGTTGAGGTAGTAAATGGTGCTTTTGGCTTCTCGCTACGGGGCGACTCTTCCGTTGATTTAACAGTGAGTTCGCACCCTTCGAGTGAATCAACGAGCACAAGCGTCTCACTCTCTTTGAGCCAGAGCGATGAAGATTTATCTTTTACTTTTCCTTGCGCATCAAAATCACTTGATGCGGCAAGTTTTGCGCCATCAAGGGTCAGTAGCCGCGCATTGAATCCGAGGGCGCAATGCGCGGTGATATCCCACCAATCTGATGGCACGAAAGCTTGTCGCTCACGCTCTCGCTCGACGACCAAGCGCATCGCAATTGACTGGACGCGACCTGCTGAGATCCGCGGCATCACTTTCTTCCAGAGCACAGGTGAGAGGCGATATCCGTAGAGCCGGTCGAGGATGCGACGGGTCTCTTGCGCATCAACCAGACGCTGGTCTAGTTCACGGGTGTCATTTGCAGCGGCGAGAATCGCATCTTTGGTGATTTCATGAAAGACCATTCGGCGGACTGGAACCTTTGGTTTAAGGATTTCCAGCAAGTGCCAGGCAATTGCCTCGCCTTCGCGATCTTCATCAGTTGCTAGATATAACTCGTCTGCATTCTTCAGTAGCGCTTTGAGCTCTGAGACTTTCTTCTTCTTATCGGGGTTGATGACATATAAAGGTTCGAAATCCTTATCGACGTTGACGCCCTCTTTAGCCCACTTCTCTTTCTTCACATCAGCCGGAATATCGGCTGCGCGCTGTGGTAAATCGCGAATGTGGCCGAGGCTAGCCTCGACCACATAATCGCTACCTAAAAACGAGCCAATTTTCTTCGCTTTTGCCGGGGACTCAACAATGACAAGTGTCTTTTTCTTAGCCACGTTTACCCCGTTTACTCCGTTTACTCCGTTTTTTTCCCTGACTCGAATTCATAACTCTTACTTGCGTGAGAGTTATTTATGCGAGCGCAGTTGCCTTTCGACGGCTACGCACTAGTGAGAAGATGATGATTGCAAGCGAGCCAAGCGCGATTGCGATCCGCGTTCCATCTTGCTCATCGAGTGTGAGAGCGACGATTGCAGGAGTGACCAAAAGACCAACCAAGTTCATCACCTTGATCAGTGGGTTGATTGCCGGTCCTGCTGTGTCCTTAAATGGATCACCAACAGTGTCACCGATGACAGTTGCAGCGTGTGCTGGTGAGCCCTTGCCACCATAGACGCCATCTTCAACCATCTTCTTAGCGTTATCCCATGCGCCACCAGAGTTGGCGAGGAATACTGCCATCAAAGTTCCAGTCCCGATTGCACCAGCAAGGTATGCACCAAGAGCGCCAACACCAAGGCCAAAGCCAACGGAGATTGGCGCAAGTACTGCTAAGAGACCTGGCGTTGCAAGTTCGCGGAGTGAGTCACGAGTACAGATATCGACAACGCGACCGTACTCAGGCTTCTCAGTTCCATTCATGATTCCTGGATGAAGTTTAAATTGGTTACGAACTTCCATCACCACTGCGCCAGCAGCGCGTGAGACTGCATTGACTGCAAGGCCAGAGAAGAGGAAGACCACAGCAGCGCCGATAATCAGACCAACAAGGTTACGTGGATCTGCAACGTTGAGGATTCCAGAGAATTCCACGCCGAGGTTTGCCAGTGCTTTCCCGCTATCTTCAACAGCATGCTTGATTGCATCGGTGAAGGAACCAAAGAGCGCAGTTGCAGCCAAGACTGCGGTTGCAATTGCGATTCCCTTGGTGATTGCCTTTGTGGTGTTACCGACTGCATCGAGTGAGGTAAGGATCTTTGCACCTTCACCGTGGACATCGCCCGACATCTCAGCGATGCCTTGTGCATTATCTGAAATTGGTCCGAAGGTATCCATCGCAACAATCACACCAACAGTGGTGAGCAAGCCGCAACCGGCGAGCGCAACTGCAAGGAGTGAGAGTACGACGATTCCGCCACCGAGAAGATAAGCGCCGAATACACCAGCAGCGATAAGAAGGGCTGAATAAACAGCGGATTCAAAGCCAACTGAGATACCTGCGAGGATCACTGTTGCAGCGCCGGTCTGTGAGGAAGCGGCGACATCGTTAACTGGACGACGACCAACTTCGGTAAAGAATCCGGTGAGCAATTGGATTGCTGCTGCAAGGACGATACCGATGAGCACCGCACCCAGTGCGAGGGTACGTGGGCTACCGCTAGCGCCAGCAATCTCTTGTGAGACATTGGCAAATTGTGAGTAGCTACTTGGTAGATAAATGAATGTTGCAAAGGCAACCAAAATCGCGCTAACGATTGCTGACATGAAGAATGAACGGTTAATCGCATTCATTGCATTCTTATCACTTGGACGTAGGCGAGTGAGGAAGATTCCCAATACTGCAGTGAGAACTCCAATTGCAGGAACGATGAGCGGGAATATCAATCCGCTATCACCGAAGCCAGCGCGACCAAGGATTAGCGCAGCAACGAGAGTTACCGCGTAAGACTCAAAGAGATCTGCTGCCATACCAGCGCAGTCACCAACGTTATCGCCGACGTTATCTGCGATAGTTGCTGCGTTACGTGGATCATCCTCAGGGATTCCCTGTTCGACTTTACCGACAAGGTCGGCTCCGACATCGGCTGCTTTAGTGAAGATACCGCCACCAACGCGCATAAACATCGCGAGCATTGCGGCGCCAAAGCCAAATCCTTCGAGAACTGACGGTGCATCTGCTTTATAGAGAACAACAACGAGCGCTGCGCCAGCAAGACCAAGTCCAACAGTCAACATACCAACGACGCCACCAGTGCGGAATGCAATCTGCACTGAACGTTCTGCGCTTCCTGCACGCGCTGCCTCAGCAACGCGAACATTTGCGCGAACTGCCAACCACATTCCTTGATACCCGACGAATGCAGAGAATGCTGCGCCGACAAGGAAGAAGATGGAACGACCGATACGGACATCGCTATCGCCAGGTAGGGCGAAGAGCACGAAGAAAATAATCGCGACGAAAATTGCTAACGTGCGAAATTGGCGCGCAAGGTATGCAGCAGCGCCCTCTTGGACCGCCGCAGCGATCTCTTTCATCTTCGCCGTTCCCTCGCTCGCTGCAAGGACCCGAGCGCGAAGGCCAAAAGCGACCGCTAGTGCGGCGATGGCAATCGCAAGGACGATGTAGCCAAGGGTCAGGTTTGAGCCGGCCACTTGAACAGTGGAAGTCATTGATTCTCCTTATTTACTCCATGGCGGCGACCAATAGGGCGCCTGCCCTTCATGGGTGCGGACAGAAACGTTTCGAGAATGGAGTGTAAGGCGCGGAGCGGGGCTTATTGGAATCAGGGGCCGGCTACCCCCTTAAAAGTCCTCGCCTTGGTTCTGCCAGCCGACCCGAACTGGTGGCAGGCCCTGGCGGCGGAGAGCGATCTCGCCCCCGCCAAATTCGCAGGTTATAGCCAGATCAACGGTGGCAATTGCACATGCCAGAGCCCCCTGCCCACCGGCTCGATCCATCGCCATCAAAGCCAGGGCTTCGATCTCTCGCACTTCGGCGCGCCGCGTGGCTAATTCGCCAATACCGATTGCCACGAGCGCGCTCACACCTATTAATAGGAAGGCAAGGGCGAGAACGAGAAGTGAGGCTCCCCCACGCTCACCTTGGATCGGGCGAGTTTTCACCAGAAGCCATCTGCAACGGCGCTCGCCGCGCCGTGGCGAATGGTGACGGTTAGGCGGCCATCCCCGCGATCGGAGATCGAATAGCTCGCGCCCGGAAGTGCGCTCTGCAATTCGCGGGAGATGGCAGCGCTACTTTCATCACGCATCGCCGCTTGAACTATGCCTTCAGCGAGAAACTGTAATCGCTCATGATGGAGTGTTGCGCCAACAAATTTCACTCCAAATAGCGCAAGTGAAATAAGAATCGGAAGTGCTACTACCAATTCGGCAGTAGCACTTCCCCTCTCTATAAATCTTTGGCGCACTAGAACAAGAAGCTCGAGAGCGCTTTGCGAAGCAATTCGCCAATTAATTGCGCAATACTTTCAGAACCAAGAAGTTTATAGAGCGCCCCGGCAAAACCGCATGCAGCAACTGTGGTCACCGCATACTCTGCTGTGGCAATTCCTAGTTCGCTAGATACTTTCTTATGACGTTCTCTGATGTTGCGAATAATCTTCATCTCTATCCTTTCAATAGGTTATTTGGTGATACGAAGTAGGTGAATCTTCCCGCTATCAACGACAGTGCAATCTAAAAATGTGTGCGCTTGGGGAAAAGTTCTCTTGTTAAAAGATTTGTAGTGAGGAAAAGAATGAATAAACAATCGGTCCGATTCCTCCAATTAAAAAGGAGGGGAGAAAACATAAACCTACTGGGAGTGCGAGTTTTACTGAAAGTGATTTGACGCGCTCTCGAGAACGCTTGAGGGTTTTCTCATAACAATCTGTAGAGACGCGTTCTACTACGACGAGAAGTGAACGACCCTCGAGTTGGGCGCTGGCAAGCGCCCGGGAAAGTTGAGCTAATTGGGGATCGCTAAATAAGGGCGCCCACGCCTGATTCGGTTCCGCGCCAAGGAGTAATAGCGAGTAAATCCGATCGATATCGCGCTTCAGCGAACTTGTTAAGAGCTGGGAGATGGTGGCCAGCGCCGGCAGGAGCGAGAGCCCAGATTTAAGAGAGCCACTGAGCGCAGCGAGAAAGAAGAGCGCCTCCTGTTCCCGCGCCTTTGTTGCCGCTATCGAAGCGGTGGTGGGTAGGAGCGCGAATACTCTGCGGAGGAACCAATATCCAAGAGGAGCGCAGGGTAACCACCAACTCCCGAGAAAAAGCAGTGGTGTGAGAGCGCCAAAAAGTAAGAAGAGGCGAGGTGGAGTTTTTATCTCAACTCCGAACGCTATTGATGATGCTCTCTGACCACCGGCGCCCGATTATTTGCAAGGCAATCGACAGAAGGGCCATGGCAATTGGAATTGGTGCGACGAGATTCCGATCGAGATGGATGATTTTCGCTAAGAGAGCGCCGAGAAGGATAATCACGGGAAAGAATGTAAGTAAGGTGAGCGTGGCCCGCGCCGGCGCTATCTCAATATCAATCTCACGATCACGTTCAATCTGAAATTCGATGTCACGAGCGAATTCTCGAAGCGCAGGTAAGAGGGTGATTCCTTCGGTGAAGGCTAGATGAAAGAACTTCTCAATTTCAGTATCGCGTAGCGCTGGATATCGATGGCGATGAAAGCTCTGATGGAGTAATTGACCATTCTCCCCATCATCGATAACGGCTCGGAGAAATTCCAATTTTCTCTCTAATACGCTCTTTACCTCTGGTCGTCTTATTGAATCTGGGAGGAGCCAGGTAAGGATCAATGTTTAACCTCATCGATGATGACGCTACGTTTTCCACTCTCTCTGACATCGAGGTGAATGATGTAATCAATAGCACTTGAATATAGTGCGAGCGCTCCTTCGCGGGCGATTCCTGCTGTCATGGCAAGTGCTGCAATTCGATTAGGGATATCACCGGGTGAATTAGCATGAATAGTTGCACCGCTACCTGCATGTCCAGTGTTGAGCGCTAAGAAGAGGTCTACAACATCAGCGCCCCGGACCTCACCCAGAAAAATTCGATCAGGTTTCATCCGTAGCGCCTGACGGATTAACTCTCTCATCGGGACTTCGCCCACTCCCTCGCTATTACTTCCACGCGCTTGCAGACGAAGTACATGGGGATGGGCTGCTTGGATTTCATGAGTATCTTCGATGACCAAGATCCGCTCATGGATAGGTAGTTGCTCAATAAGGTGCGAAAGTAGGGTGGTCTTACCACTTCCAGTGCCGCCAGAGATCAAGAAATTCTTACGCGGTTTGAGAATTGCCTCGATTGTTTCCCTTATCTCTTCGCTGTTCTGCAGGAGAGCTCGCTGCTGATTTACTCGAAGCGATATATGTATCCCGCCTTCAATCAATGGCGGAAGTAGCGCATGTAGACGTATCCCTCTACCTAACTCGAGATCGACCGATGGATGGGCTGGATCAAAATGTTTTCCAGCACGGAGCGCTTGGGTCCGAACATAATTAATCAATGCGCGTTCTGAGGGTTCAAAGAGAATCGGTTCTAGGCCAAGCCCGCGATTAATCCATGCCCCTGCGCTCCCATTGATGAAGAGATCGGTGAAACTCTCTTCTTTGAGTATTTCGGTAAATGGGCCATATCCACTGGAAATATTGGCAAACTCAAGGACCTGACTTGCCAACTCTGCTCTCGGTATCCAGGGAGATCGCTCGAGAAGTTGAAGAACTACCTGCTCCCTGATTTCATCGATTAACTCTTCACGCATTAGTGGAGCATCTCGCTGAGAATCTCACCAAAAATCTTCTGGGAATTTTTGGTGAGTCGACGGATAATGCCCAACCCCATAGCAAGGCCAAGTTCTGTTGAGCGCGGAATGGTGAAGCGTTTCGCATCAGTGATGAAACTCTCTATCTCTCCTTGCTTATTTATTCGAGGTGAGAATTTATTGACCAGCACTATTTTTGGTTTCTGCAGCGGTGCCAGTTTATGTAGACCAATAAGTGAGGTAAGCGAATTCTCCGCCACCACCAGTGAATTTATTATGAGAGAAGAGAGCGGTGGATTGTCGAGAATGATTAAATCGAAATGTTCTTGCGCACCGTGAATCACATGATTAAATAGTTCAGCTCTGATTTCGGTAGCGCTTCGTTTGGTAAGGAGCGATATCCCGGATTTACCTGGACGGGGAAGGGTTTCGGATGTGAAGACGGTATCGAGTCGATACTCCTCCCAATATGGCGGAGGCGCATCGAGTATCTCTCGAAGCGGAGCGCGCGTATCGACCTCTACGAGCAGGGTGCGCAGACCCTTGGCGAGCGCTACCTGAGCGAGATGGAGCGATAACGTGGTTGTACCTACCGCACCGGCGGCGCTAAAAGTGCCCCAAATCCGTGGGGAGCGGAGTTGAGGCACGGCGCGATTATCTGGATGAGTCAGAACGGAGTTGCGCATCGCACGCTCTATTGTGGGAAAAACCGAGGTGGGCATACCACCTGGTAATCGTTACGCTTCCGTACGTGAGTAAGAGCGCGGCCTTCTTCGATCTCGATAAGACGATTATCTCTCGCTCTTCGCTCCTTGCCTTTACCAAACCCTTTAATCAAGCAGGGCTTATCTCGCGCAAAAGAATGATCAAGAATTTTATTGATCAGTATTTCTTCTCAAACTCTGGGGCTAATCATGCGCAGATGGAGAAGATGCGCCAGACACTTACCTCGATGGTTGCCGGGTGGGATGTCGAGCAGACCAAGAGCGTGATTGATGAATCGCTTCACTCTGCGATTGATCCGATGATTTACGATGAAGCGGCAGAGTTGATTGAGAAACATATTCGTGATGGACGTGATGTGATTCTTGTTTCTACCTCTGGACGTGAGATTGTTGAACCGATTGGCAAGATGCTTGGTGCGACTGATGTGATTGCGACCGAGATGGAAGTTGTCGATGGTAAGTACACCGGGAAGGTTTCCTATTACGCATATGCCGAGAAGAAGGCGGAAGCGGTCCGCGCGATTGCCGAGAAGAATGGTTACGACCTTCAGAAATCGTTCGCCTATTCCGACTCCAGCACTGATATCCCATTGCTCTCTATTGTTGGATTTCCCTGTGTGGTCAATCCGGATCGGAGCCTGCGCGCGCATGCTGAGAGTAATAACTGGCCAGTTCTCCACTTCACGCGCCCAGTTCCACTCAAACAACGTTTTGCGAAAGTCCCGCCAAAACCTGCGCTCGCTGCCGCTATTGGCTTAGGGGCTATCAGTGCCATAATTTACTTGGCTAATCGGAAGAAAAAATCTGCTGGAGGTAGCGATAACAATGTCACTTGAGAATCTGCTCTCGGAGAATCGAACCTTTCCCCCAACGCCAGAGTTTGCTGCTGCTGCCAATGCGAAGAAAGAGATGTACGCACAGGCCGATGCTGATCGTTTGAAGTTCTGGGAAGAGCAGGCGCGCATCTTGCAGTGGGAGCAGCCGTGGGAGAAGACGCTCGAGTGGGATGCCCCTTTTGCCAAATGGTTTATCGGCGGCAAGCTCAATGCATCGGTTAATTGCCTTGATCGCCATGTTGCCGAAGGTCGGGGAAATCGGGTGGCGATTCTCTTTGAAGGAGAACCTGGTGATACTCGCATGCTGACCTATGCGCAGATGCTTACTGAGGTGAAGAAAGCTGCGAATGCTCTAATTGAATTAGGTGTAACTAGCGGTGATCGCGTCGCGATCTACATGCCGATGATTCCTGAGGCTGCGATTGCGATGCTCGCCTGTGCACGTCTTGGCGCGATGCACTCAGTTGTTTTTGGTGGCTTCTCTGCTGAAGCGCTCCTTTCGCGAATTCAAGATGCCGATGCAAAAGTTGTTATCACTGCCGATGGTGGGTATCGCAAAGGTGCAGCAAATGCTCTTAAACCTGCTGTTGATGAGGCCCTTAAGGGTAAGCACAATGTGAAAAAAGTATTAGTGGTGAAGCGAACCGGCCAGGATGTTGGATGGGATGGTTCGCGTGATGTTTGGTGGCACGAGATTGTCGAGCGCCAGAGCGCAGAACATACGGCAGAGGGTTTTGATAGTGAGCATGGTCTTTTTATTCTTTACACATCAGGAACTACTGCAAAACCTAAAGGTATCTATCACACAACCGGTGGCTATCTCACTCAGGCAGCATTTACCCATCGCAATGTCTTTGATTTGAAACCAGAGAAGGATGTCTACTGGTGTACCGCTGATGTCGGTTGGGTAACTGGCCACTCCTACATCGTCTATGGGCCGATGATTAATGGTGCAACGCAGGTGATGTATGAAGGCACTCCTGATTCGCCCACTAAAGGGCGGATGTTTGAGATTATCGAGAAGTATGGCGTCACGATTTTGTATACCGCGCCTACCCTGATTCGTACCTGGATGAAGTGGGGCGATGAGTTCCCGAAGGCATCGAATCTCTCTTCGTTGCGCCTCCTTGGGTCGGTTGGTGAACCGATTAACCCAGAGGCATGGATGTGGTACCGCGAAGTTATCGGCGGAAATCGCTGCCCAATCGTTGATACCTGGTGGCAGACCGAGACTGGCGCGATCATGATCTCGCCTCTTCCTGGAGTCACTGCGACAAAGCCTGGCTCTGCAATGGGAACGCTCCCTGGAATTAGCGCGAAGGTTGTTGATGACAATGCAAAAACAGTTGGCAATGGCGGTGGTGGTTATCTCGTTCTCGATAAGCCATGGCCTTCGATGCTCCGCGGAATTTGGGGTGAACCCGAGCGCTACAAAGAGACCTATTGGTCGCGTTATGAGGGGCTCTATTTCGCTGGCGATGGCGCGAAGTTAGACGATGATGGAGCGATCTGGTTACTTGGGCGCGTCGATGATGTGATGAATGTTTCTGGTCACCGCATCTCCACTACTGAGGTCGAATCTGCGCTTGTTTCGCACCCTGCTGTTGCTGAAGCTGCTGTTGTTGGTGCCAATGATGCGATGACTGGTCAAGCGATTGTTGCATTCGCGATTTTGCGTGGTGGCGTGCCCAATGTCGGTGGCGAAGAGTTGATTCAGGAACTTCGTAACCATGTAGCTAAAGAGATTGGGCCGATTGCAAAACCAAAGCAGATTCTCGTTGTTGCGGAGTTGCCGAAGACTCGTAGCGGAAAGATTATGCGCCGACTTCTTCGCGATGTTGCAGAGAATCGCACCGTTGGTGATTCCACTACCCTTGCTGATCCCAATGTGATGAAGTTGATCTCTGAAGGTTTACAGGGCGCAAAACACGAAGATTAATTAGGAGATAGCAGCAAGGAGAGTTTTCATCTCTTCGATTTCAGCACTTTGTGAATCGATGATTGCTCTGCCAAGCGCCGCTGCCTCTGCATTGTCAGAATCAACAACCATATCAGCCATATCGATTGCACCTTCGTGGTGGGCGATCATTCCCTTCAAAAACAAGCGATCAAATTCCTCATCGGTCGCGCGCTCAAGTTCTGACATCTGCCCCTCATCGAGCATGCCCATCATCCCGTGCCCTGAATGATCTTCACTCTCAGAGCCATGTCCCATGTGACTTCCGGATTCTTCCGAATCAATCCAGAGTTTCATCTGTTCAATCTCGGGCGCTTGTGCTGCCTTGATTTTCCGCGCTAACGCAACAATCTCTGGGCTCTCGGAATTGATAAGCGCGAGTTCCGACATCTCGATTGCTTGTTCATGATGCGGAATCATCATCTCGGCAAACATTCGATCTGTATTAGAGAACTTGGCGGTGTTACTGGAGTTTTCACTAGAGCTCTCGCTGCACCCCACAAGGAGGAAGAGCCCAACAACCATTAGTGAAAATAGCGCAAGGGGCTTGCTGTGAGATTTTCTCATACCCCTTTTATACCGCGAAGTTACGCGCTCTGCTCAGTCAGTTTGCTCTCGATGGTGGAGATGAAATCTCCGAGGATGCTGGGACCATAGGTAGAAATCGCTGTGATGATTGCGCTCTGGTCGGCCGCCTTAGAGATTCCCTCGCTCGGGAGAATCAAGGCAAGCTCGCCAAAGATCCAAATCAATGCCAGCGTCTTGGCTAAATGAAGGAAGACTCCCAAAAGTGAATCGACTGCTTTGAGTGGTTTCCATAGAAAGTTCTTTCGGAACCACTTTGCGATTCGACCTAAGATGAAGTGACCTGCAAACGCACCAATCGCGACGGCGAGCGCAACGCTCTGAATCCGCGATGAGGTGCTGGCGAAGTTCGCCACAATCTCGGCGCCATATTTCAAACCAAGTAGGCCACCACCAACAAGTCCGATGAAGGAGAAGATTCCGGTGATCAGGCCACTCCGATACCCGCTATAGATGGAGTAGGCAAGGAGCGCGGCGAGCGCGATATCAAGAAAGCTCATGGCTCTAACTCTACGGTGCGCTCGCGCTCCCACTCTCGTTCAAAACCAGCATGATGCAAAAGTCGGTCGAGGATTCCCCCGGTAAATCCCCAGATGCGCATTCCCGCGACATCAAAGGCTGGGCCGCGATACCCGCTTCTGTGGCGGAGCATGATGCGATTGGCTGGGTTCGCTAGTTCATCGAGTGCGATTAATTCTGCGCGCATCACTTCATCGCTCGCATCGGTTGTAAGGGGATGTGGTTCGCGCCAGTAACTGACGATTGGTGTGACGTGGAAGTTTGATGGTGGGATAAAAAGCTGCGGAAGTTCGGCAATCACATCGACGCTCGCGCTCGTGAGACCTACCTCCTCTGCGCTCTCGCGTAGCGCCGCATCGATTGCGCTCTCGCCACTTTCCAGTGCGCCGCCAGGGAATGATGGTTGGCCGCCATGCGAACGTAGCCCCTCTGAACGCAAAGTGATCAACACCTCCGGCCCCTGCGCGCCATCGTGTAACAAGATCAAGACTGCGCCCTGCTTGGTACTCGCCATATCTTCTGCTTTAGGACGGATGTTGTAGAGGAAGGCATCGTTACGTAGATCATCAACTCTATTTACAAATTGATCTAACCAGCGCGGAGCCATCACCAACGCTCCTTGCTCTTCACTAATTTTTTGGCCAATTCCGGATCGCGCTCGCCTATTCCAAAGGAGGGACATAACTTCGCCAACGGACATGCGCCACACGCGGGTTTACGGGAGTGACAGATTCTCCGGCCGTGCCAGATCAATCGATGTGAAAGATGGGTCCACTCTTTCTTGGGAATCAATTTCGCAACATCGCGCTCGACTTTTACGGGATCATCTTCTTGAGTCCAGCCAAACCTGCGCGAGAGTCGACCGAAATGAGTATCAACGGTTAAGCCCGGAATATCGAAGGCATTTCCCAGCACCACATTTGCCGTCTTTCGTCCGACTCCAGGAAGGACCACCAATTCATCGAGCACCGCCGGAACTTCGCCATCGTATTTCGCCATCAATTCTTGGGAGAGCGCTTTGATATTCCGCGCCTTCGCTCGAAAGAAACCGGTGGACTTCACGATGCGTTCGATATCAGCAAGGCGCGCACTTGCCATCTCTTTCGCGCTGGGATACTTGGCGAAGAGTTTCGGTGTCACCGCGTTGACGCGTTTATCGGTGCACTGTGCGGATAAGACAGTGGCGACGAGAAGTTGGTAAGGCGTAGCAAAATCGAGTTCGCAGCAGGCATCGGGATATTCCTTACTCAAGATTCGGTAGATCGCACCCGCGCTTGCCATGCGCTTCAGGGTACGCGAAGTCGCGGGCTCGGATATTTCGCGGTAAGTTTGCCTTATGGACGCCACAAATTCTGAGGTAAGGAAAGCGCCGCTCTTCATCGCTCTCGATGATGAGTCTGCTCGCGCGCTCACTGCCTCGATGGATGAGGTTCGCCTCACCCGTGGCAAGGTCCTCTTCTCCGAGGGTGACCAGGGCGATCGCCTCTATGTCATCGCTGAGGGAAAGATGAAGCTCGGCACCCTCAGCAACGATGGGCGCGAGAACCTCCTCTCCATCCTCGGCCCTGGCGATATGTTCGGTGAGCTTTCGCTCTTCGACCTTGGCCAACGCGCTTCCACTGCCACCGCAGTCACCGATACCCGGTTATTGGCGCTGAAGAATGAAGACTTACAGCAACTCCTTCGCAACCGCCCTGAGGTTGCTTTCCATTTACTCAAATCACTTGCGCAACGACTTCGCCGCACTGCTTCTATCGTTGAAGATCTCGTCTTCTCTGATGTTCCTGGTCGCGTCGCTAAAGCGCTTCTGCAATTAGCTCATCGCTTTGGCAGCGAGAGTGAAGAGGGAATCCACGTTAACCACGACCTCACTCAAGAAGAGTTGGCCCAGTTGGTTGGCGCCTCGCGCGAGACAGTCAATAAAGCGCTCGCTGATTTTGCTGGACGTAACTGGCTCCGCCTTGAAGCGCGTGCAGTCACGATTCTTGATGAAGAGCGCTTAGCAAAACGCGCTAAGTAATTTATTTCTAACTACTTAAGCGAGACGACGACCTCGACCTCAACCGGTGCATTGAGTGGCAATTCAGCCACTCCCACGGAAGAACGAGCGGCACGACCGGCCTCACCCAGCACGTTGATAAAGAGCTCGCTCGCGCCATTGACCACGCCTGCCTGATTGGTAAACCCTGGCGCGCTATTCACGAAGCCCACAGTCTTCACAATCTGCTTGATCTCATCGAGATCGCAGACAAGCGCAAGCGCGGCCAGAACATTTAATCCACAAATCTGAGCTAACGCATACCCCTCTTCGACAGTGACATCGCTTCCGACTTTGCCGGTCTTAGAAATCTTGCCATCAACTGTTGGCAACTGACCTGCAGTGAAAACTAACTTTCCATCGCGCACTGCTGGCACATAGGCAGCAACCGGAATCGCTGCAACTGGTAGCTCTAACCCGATTTCAGCAAGGCGCGCTTTGACTTTGTCGTGTGCCATTAGGCGATCTCCCTTTTCATGTAAGCAACGAGCGAATCCCCGCCGCCAGGAGCAGGAACAACCTGGACCAACTCCCACCCATCAGAACCCCAGGTGTCGAGAATCTGCTTCGTCGCATGGGTAAGAAGCGGAACCGTTACATATTCAAACTTCGCTGCCATTTTCTCTCTCCTCTATTCGCACAGTAACTCATCACACCTACATACAATCCAAAAACTAAATTGCCAACGCTGCCTTCACAGCAGCCGAGACCGCACCACCATCAGCGCGCCCAGCAATTTTCGGCGCGAGCACCTTCATCACTTGCCCCATGCCCGCAGGCCCACTTGCACCTGTCTCTGCAATCGCAGACTTAATCAACGCATCTAACTCATCAGCGCTTAATTGTTGTGGGAGATAACGCGCGATGATCTCGCCCTCAGCGCGCTCCCGCGCGGCGCGATCAGCGCGACCGGCAGCCTCGAAAGCTTCAGCAGATTCGCGACGCTTCTTCGCCTCACGCGAGAGCACCTGGATGATCTCGGCCTCGTTGAGCGTCTTCGCCTCTTTCCCCGCGACCTCTTCATTAGTAATCGCAGTGAGCGCCAAGCGGATTGTCGCCATGACAATCTCATCCTTCGCACGCATTGATTCAGTGAGGTCGTGTTGGAGAGTTTCCTTTAATCCCATAGCGAGATTCTCCCATAACTTCCTTACTATTGAGACATGATCACGCTCCACGAGGTTGAACTCCCGCTCCTATCCTCGGGTGAACCGGTGACCTTTCTCCACCTCTCTGATCTACATATCGCCCCGTGGCAGAAGCGCAAACTCGATGACCTTCGCGAACTTTCTACCTACGAGGTTGATTTCACTATCGTCACCGGAGACTTCCTCGCACATCGCGATTCCGCTCCTCTCGTCTTCGATGCGCTATCCGGGCTCCTTACTCGCCCCGGTGCATTCGTCTTTGGTTCTAACGATTACTACGCGCCTAAATTAAAGAATCCGCTCTCCTATTTATTTCCCGATAAGGGCGTTCGCAAGCTAGGTGATGAGTTGCCATGGCGTGAGTTGCGCGATGGATTAGCAAGTTGTGGCTGGATTGATCTCAATCAGAGCAAAGTTCTCGTAGATATCAAAGGCCATGCGATTGAACTTCGCGGCACTGATGATGCGCACCTTAATCGCGATGATTATTCGTTAGTTGCAGGTGCTAAGGATGCGCGTGCTGAACTTTCAATTGGTGTGACCCATGCTCCTTATATGCGAGTCTTTAATGCGATGGCTGCCGATGGTGTGGATCTGATCTTTGCTGGTCATACCCATGGTGGTCAGGTGCGCCTTCCTCTGCCTTCGGTTATGGGAGGGTCGCGGGCGTTAACAACTAATTGCGATTTGCCGACTTGGCGCTCGCGCGGGTTAACGGTTGAGGATGGAAAGCCGTGGCTTCATATCTCGGCTGGGATTGGGACGAGCCCTTATGCACCATTTCGGGTTGGGACTAGGGCTGAGGCGAGTTTGGTGAACTTGGTATCCGTTAACTCTTAATCACCGGGTCGGGGGTTCGAGTCCCTCACAACCCACTGGGTTTACGCCTGAATTGCATTGCCTGAAGGTTTCAGGATTACTTGCCAGACAATTTCGAAGTCAATCGAATCCACGGCA
>Ga0194125_10001469_pt1 | contig 39804 bp, 32 predicted proteins | sample TA2KigC250mmetaG_FD_148626 | JGI IMG/M metagenome (GOLD analysis project Ga0194125, IMG submission 148626) | Freshwater microbial communities from Lake Tanganyika, Tanzania - TA2015034 Kigoma Deep Cast 250m | ecosystem: Environmental > Aquatic > Freshwater > Lake | place: Tanzania: Lake...
AAATTTATCAGGTGATGGGTGAAAAACTCAGCGCAACACCATTTTTGATCAAGTGAATTACTGCATCACATTACTGCTTTGTAGTGCCCATTTTCAATGGCATACCCCCGTCATTATTGACTTTCCAGGGTTTTATGTATGAAGTCAGGAAAGGTTATGAAACAGTTGAAGCTTCGGATTAATCCGCAGATGGTGTTCTTGATGGTGCTCATGAGTATGATTTCTCTTTTTTCGTCGTCTTTGCATGCCTCGGATGACAGCAGGCAGGATACCGGCGAAAACAGCCGGAACAAGGTAATCGCTGGAAAGCAGGTCTGGATGAAGGAAAATCTCGATGTCGGGCGTTACCGCAACGGCGACCCCATTCGCCATGCCGCCACCAGGGAGGAGTGGCTCGACGCTGCCGCGAAAGGCGAAGGTGCATGGTGTTATTATGGAAACGACAGGACAGCAGGGGCAACGTACGGGCGCCTCTACAACTGGTATGCGGTCAACGATCCTCGTGGTCTGGCCCCGAAAGGATGGCATGTGCCGACTGACCGGGAGTGGTCGGAACTGACCGCTTTTCTCGGAGGAGAGAGGGTAGCAGGCGGAAAAATGAAAGCGGCCGGGAGCGCTCTCTGGCGCACCCCGAACGAATCGGCTTCAATGAGCAGCGGATTCAGTGCGCTGCCCGGAGGGCTCAGGGGCATCGACGGAGTCTTCGCCTTTGGCGGGGAGAGTGCGTATTTCTGGTCGGCAACGGAGCATTCGCCATCGCTTGCATGGTACCGGCTGCTCAACTATCATCTTGCCACTGCGGTGAGAAGCGGCGAGGAGAAAATCGACGGCATGTCGGTCCGCTGCATCCGTGACTGAGCGGCCGGAAAATCGCAGGGGAGAAGGTTGCCATTGAGGAAAGATCGCCGTACCTTGTCATGAAACAACCCTCAACCTGCTTTCCCCTGCGGCCCATGGCAAACGCCCTTTACGCTTCGCTTGCATTCCTGCTCAGGAGCAGGAGGCCCGGTTTTCTGTCCGGTCTCTTTCCGGTGATGATGTTTCTGTGGCTGCCTTTCGGCACCCTGCATGCGGATGAGTACCGCAACGTAACGGTCAGTAAGGTGCTGACCACAAGTACGGCAAGCGACGGAAGCAGGATACGGTATCTGCGCGCCGACGATCCTGAAGTGACCGTGCTCGTGGTCGATGTGCCTCCGGGCGGATCCACCGGGTGGCACAGCCATCCTGTCCCGGTATACGCCTATATGCTCGAGGGGGTGCTTGCCGTGGAGATGGAAAACGGAAAGACCTTCGAGTTCCGCAAGGGAGATGCCATCGTCGAGGTGGTGAATACTGGGCATAACGGCTACAATCCCGGAAAGGAAAAAGCCCGTCTCGTGGTGTTCTATACAGGAGCGGCGGGTGTGCCGAACGTGGTCAAGGAGGCTCCGGCAGTGGCTCCGGCGGCCATGCCCTGATGTTCGACGTTTGTGTCGGGGGGTTTCATGTCATGAACAGCGTCGGATGCTCTTCAGCCAGCTCCCTGATGATGCCCTCCGATTCCGATACGGACAGTTGCCGCTCTCCTTTCTTTGCTTCGGCCTCCCGGACTGGGCCGCTTTCCCGAATATTGTCCTGAGATCTCCGGGATGCGGCGTTTCCGGGCAGATTCCTCAGCCACAGTGAAACCATCCGCACAAGTGTGCTGATCCCGCTTTCCGGTAGTGCATGCCTGCATGCCTTTTTCGGAGATGGGAGCTGCTGAAAAACAGCACCGGATTTCCGCAGTGTTTTTGTCATAAGAAAACATAAAGGGTTGTCGGGCCGGACCATACCAGGCCCTCTCCCAATATCGTACATGCAGGCCGTCCCGGAAATCCCTCGAAAGCGGTATTCTCCGTACCGCGTACATGTTATAACCCGCACCACCCGCCAGTTTCCGGCCCATTGCGGCTCCGCAGCGCGGCTGATTCCCGTAAGTTTCAGCAGTTCATGCCACAACAACGCCATTCCCGCCTCACAAGAAACGTAGCGCATGCCTTTTCAGGCTGAGAGCTGCGCGTCCGCCGCATCGTTTCTTCCGACAGCCGGCGGGAGCCATCCCCGGAGAGCGGCCCTTTTCGCAGGATTTGCTTTCGACGGGTCGTGTTATTGTTCGGCAAGTGCATAAAACCCCAGGGTATACCATGTTTGGGGTATTTATAGGGTATATGCTTGGTTCCGGCTCCCGATCGGCTTTAATTCACAATCGTTAATCGAAAACAACCATTGAACCACATGCATACACGACCAATCTACAATTCAAAATCCTGCGGCGGGGGTCCCTGGTGTCGCGCGTATCTGACAATGCGCTCCACGCCATAGCCGTTCCGGCCGCTGTTTCTGGGCTGGACGAACATGATTTGAACAATCAACAACAATACGTTACAAGGGGAATATGTCATGAAAAAAACACTATCGATTCTTGCGCTTCTGGTGCTGGCGTCCTACGCCCGTCCGGCAGCTGCGGAGCTTAAGTTTGGCGGCGATGCAAGCATTCGCCTGAGAGGCCAGTTCCAGGATAAGGGAGCGGACAACAACGAGGATGACCTGCTGTTCCAGTACAGGGTTCGCCTCAATGCATCCGCAGATCTCGGAAGCGGCTATGTTTTCAAGGCCGTCATCGGAAACGAAGCGCCTAACCTGAAATCGGACGGCACGGTGGCTCCGGGAGGCGGCGGCGGCTGGCAGACGGTGGGTTCGGCCAACACGGAGCGGTACACGCTCGGCGTCTATCAGTTCTATTTCGGCCGCAATCTCGAGGAGAGTCATTACTATGCCGGCCGTCTGCCTCTGAACAGCACGAACAACCCGGTGTTCGATCTTGCGCTCTATCCCTCCCAGCCGCTCGATCTGCCCGTCAATACGCTCAATAACGACCGTCTTTTCGGATTTACCTACGGCAGGAAAATCGGCCCGGGCGAGCTGAACGCGGTAGTCGGCGTTTTCGATAACGACTCCAAAGACGACAAGGCCGGCGAGGGCGACGGGCTGTTCAATGACGGCTATGTCCTCTCTCTTGCCTATAAAACCGCACTTGGCAGCGTGACCGTCGAGCCGCAGATATTTACCGCTCTGACCAACCACAGCGTTTTCAATCAGGATCTTTCGGCATTTGCCGGCAGCATCACTCCGGTCACGTTCGGAGCGAACGTATCGGTTCCCGCAGGAAAAGCAAAAATCGGCGTCAGTGCATTCTACACTTCCGCAGACGATACGACTCCGGGCAGCGGCGAGAGCGTCGATTACAGCGGTTACCTGTTCAGGCTCAAAGCCGAATCCGGGCCTTTCCTTGCCTGGTACGATTATAACCGGACTACCGATCGCTCCGGAACGGCAGACGTTGATTATACCAACCAGTTCGTATGGGCCCAGTACAAAATAAAGCTCTACGAGGCGGCTTCCGGAAGTTTCAGTCTGACTCCGACGCTTCGGTATCTGGCCTCGAAAAAGGATAATGGCACCGTCGAAACCGATACGAGCCGTCTGAGGACGGAGCTTTATGCCACGGTAACGTTCTGAGTCGTTTCCTCCGGTGATCCGGGCATCATGAAACATCCTTTTTCGGCAAAGGGGTTTTGTGTGTGTACCGAAAGCGTTTCATGCATGTCCGGATCATTTTTTGCATTTCGAAAAGGCGACGTGGGTGAGTGGTTGAAACCAGGGTCTGCAAAACCTTTTTCTCGCAAGTTCGAATCTTGCCGTCGCCGCACGGAACAACTCTTAATCGGAAAAAACAGCAGAGTCTTATGAGTGATTTGGAACTGGATGCGGTTGCCCTCGGCAAAGTCGGCATGATGCGCCAGACGCAGCCGGAGTTTTATGTGATGCGCCTGCACGCGGTTGCCGGCGACCTGACAGCGCGCCAGATACGCTGCATCGCGCGTGTTGCCGCCAGATACGGCAGGGGAAGTGTCCATCTTTCTACGAGGCAGGGAGTCGAGATTCACTATGTCCGCCAGGAGGATCTGGAAGAGGCGCGTCTCGAACTTCTTGAAGGCGGAGTGGAAATGGGCGCATGCGGACCGAGGGTCCGCCTGATTGTCGCCTGTCCGGGTAACGAAACCTGCCGTCAGGGGGTGATCGATACCAAAGCCATGGCAAAAACGCTCGACGAGCGCTACTTCAAAACGGAAACCCCCTCAAAGTTCAAGATGTCCGTTGCCGGCTGTTCGAACAACTGCAGCAAGGCTACCGAAAACGATATCGGCATCAGGGGCGCCATCGAGCCGGAGTGGGTTCCCGCTTCATGCAGCGATTGCGGTCTCTGCATGCCACTCTGTCCGGTCAGGGCCATTTCTCGAAGGGAGAGCGGCGGGAACCCGGAAACGCCATTCCGCTATGAGGCGGACGAAGCCTCATGCATCAATTGCTCGACCTGTACGTCGCTCTGTCCATCGGACGCCTGGCGGGTCGGAAAAAGAGGGTACCATGTCTATATCGGCGGTACCATGGGCAGGGTTCCCCGTTTCGCTTCTCTCCTGAAAAAATTCGTGACGGACGAGGATGACGTGTACCGGCTCGTTGAAGAGGCAATAGCATTTTACCGGCAGCACGGCAATAAAAAAGAGCGGTTCGGGCATATGATCGACCGGATCGGGCTTGATACCGTCAGGGAGGTGATACTTGGGAGCGTTTGAGGTAAGCAGAAGCATCGATGTTCTGGGAGTGAGTTGCCCGCTGAATGCCATGCGGGTTAAAAACGCGCTTCTTTCCCTCGAGCCGGGCGAACTGATCGAGGTATTCATCGACGAGGGCGAGGCGGTCTTTCGTGTGGCCCGTACGCTCAAGGACGCCGACAACAGGGTGGTGAAGGTTGAGCCCCGTCCGGGAGGATTGAGCATGATTGTTGAAAAAGGCGGAAAGCACGCATAATCGAAAAACCATGTATTCGACAGCAAAAAAGAGAGCCGAAGCGCTCAATGGAGAGTGGAGCGGACGAGACCCGGAGACGATTCTTTCGCTCGCCGGCAAACGGTTCTGCGCAGGGAGGATCGCACTTGCCTCGAGTTTCGGTGCCGAAGATCAGGTACTCACCGACATGATCGTAAGAACCGTGCCTGAAATCGCCGTTTTTACGCTGGATACGGGTCGGCTGCATCAGGAAACCTACGATCTCCTCGACGCGACCCGGAATCGTTACGCGATCCCGATCGAAGTGCATTTTCCCGAAACGTCGGAGGTATCGGCAATGCAGACCCTGTTCGGGGCCAATCTTTTCTATGAAAGTGTGGAAATGCGCAGAAGGTGCTGTGAAACAAGAAAAGTGAGGCCTCTCGAAAAGAAACTCTCGAAACTCGACGCATGGATATGCGGCTTGAGGAAAGGGCAGTCGGTCACCCGGGATGCGGTTAGGACGGTTGAATGGGACGAACGGTTCGGTCTTTTCAAGATCAATCCTCTTGCGGAATTTTCCGAAGAGATGGTCTGGGCGTATATCCGGCGTTACGGAGTGCCTTACAACGCCCTGCACGACCGGGGATTCCCAAGTATCGGATGCGCACCCTGCACCAGGGCCGTCACTCCGGGAGAGGACATACGGGCTGGGCGCTGGTGGTGGGAGCTGCCGACGCATCGGGAGTGCGGACTGCACTCCGGAAAACCATAACGCTTTCATGAAAACGTATCACATGGATCATCTCGACAGACTTGAATCGCAAAGCATCTATATCCTGAGGGAGGCGTACCGGGAATTCAAAAGTCTCTGCATGCTCTGGTCGATAGGCAAGGACAGCACCGTTTTGCTCTGGCTGGCCCGCAAGGCTTTTTTCGGGCACGTGCCCATTCCCCTCGTTCATATCGACACCCGTTACAAGATTCCTGAAATGATCGAATACCGCGATCGGGTAGCGATCGAATGGAATCTCAACATGATCTACGGCGAAAATCGTGATGCGATCGAAGAGAAACGGACGTTTCCGGACGGCAACACCGACAGGATAACCTGTTGCAGGCATCTGAAAAGCGAGGCCCTGAAAAAAACGCTTTCCGGCCAGTGGCCCCGGTTCCGGATGGATCACTCCCTGCGCAAATACGTCCCTGATGAAAGCCGCACTCCCTATACCGGTGTTATTGCAGGCGTCAGGGCCGATGAAGAGGGGAGCCGTTCGAAAGAACGGTATTTTTCTCCGCGCGACAGCGAAAATTCCTGGGACGTCGGCGATCAGCCTCCGGAGTTCTGGAACCAGTTCAAAACCGATTTCGCACCCGGCACCCATGTCCGTATCCATCCGCTTCTCGACTGGACGGAACTCAATGTCTGGGAGTATATCGGCAGGGAGAACATCCCGCTCGTGTCGCTTTATTTCAACAGGGGAAACGGAACCCGATACCGTTCGCTCGGCTGTTTTCCCTGCACCACGCCTATCGAGTCGGAAGCCGCAACGGTCAGCGAGATTATTGCTGAACTGGCCGACGGCAGGCTGTCGAGCGTAGCCGAACGCTCCGGACGAGCGCAGGACCGTGAGGACGGAGGGGGTCTCGAGACGCTTCGCAGGGACGGTTATATGTAAAAAACAGCGGCGCCGCGCTCCAAGCGCGTGCGCCGGTTTCGGGTACGGTCATGTTATCAGTGAAGGAGAGCATAGCGTTATGAATATTGTCATTATCGGACACGTGGATCACGGCAAGAGCACGGTTATCGGCCGTCTGCTTGCCGATACCGGATCGCTGCCCGAAGGGCGGCTTGAATCGGTGAAGGAGAGTTGCAGGAGAAATGCCAAACCGTTCGAATACGCATTTCTGCTCGATGCCCTGAAGGACGAACAATCGCAGGGAATAACGATCGATACGGCGAGATGTTTTTTCAGGAGCGACTTCCGGGACTACATCATTATCGACGCTCCAGGCCACATAGAATTTCTTAAAAACATGATCACGGGAGCCTCGAGGGCGGAAGCCGCCCTGCTTGTCATTGATGCCCGTGAAGGGATTCAGGAAAATTCGAAAAGGCACGGCCATATGGCCGCCATGCTGGGGATCAGGCAGGTGACGGTTCTTGTGAACAAAATGGATCTGGTTGATTACCGCGAAGAGGTTTTCAGTGATCTCCGGGATGAATACACCGCATATCTGCGCCATCTCGACCTCACTCCCCTCAGTTTTATTCCGGTCAGCGCCAGGGACGGGGAGAACATTGCGGAGCACTCGCTTCGCATGCCGTGGTACAGCGGCCATACGGTTCTCCGGCAGCTCGATCTGTTCAGGAGCGCCGAAGACGCCAGTGGGGCTCATTTCCGCTTTCCTGTTCAGGATATCTATAAATTCACCGGATCGAACGACGACCGCAGGATCGTTGCCGGAACGGTTCTGGCCGGCAGTATCGAGGTCGGGGAGAATGTTGTGTTCCAGCCCTCCGGCAAACAGTCGGTTATTCGTTCGGTCGAGTCCTTCAATACGCCTTCGAAACGGTCGGCGGGAGCCGGCCAGGCGGCAGGATTCACGCTGGAAACACAGCTGTATATCCGTCCAGGCGAGATCATGCTGAAGGTTTCCGAGCCGTCTTGCGAGGTGGGTTCGAGGTTCAGGGCAAACGTTTTCTGGCTGGGCCGTGCGCCCCTCGTAAAAGGCAGGGAGTACAAGCTCAAGGTCGGGACAGCAAGGGTTGCCGTGAAGCTTGCCGAAATAAACAATACGCTTGACTCTTCGGATCTGGTATTCAGCCGTTCCAAACAGCAGCTCGACTGCCGTGACGTCGGTGAATGCATCTTCGAAACCGTTCGCCCGGTCGCATTCGATACGGTCTCGACGAACGAAGCTACCGGACGCTTCGTGGTGGTCGATAACTACGAAATTGCCGGCGGAGGCATTATTCTGGAGAATCTTTCTTCCGGGCAGACCCCTCTGCAGCGTCACATCAGCGAGCGGGAGCGGCACTGGGAATACGGCATGGTGCGTCTTTCTGAACGGGAGCATGCCAACGGACACAGGGCGAAGTTCATTCTTTTTACAGGAAGCAGGGGGTCGGGAAAACGCAGTCTTGCCAAACAGCTCGAACAGGAGCTTTTCAGCAGGAAACTGCATGTCTACTATCTCGGTCTTGCAGCTCTGGAGCATGGTCTTGACGCCGATCTCGGCTATCACGAAGACCACGCGGATGAACGGCTTCGGAGAATCGGTGAACTTGCACGCATCCTTACCGATACAGGCCTCATCTTCATAGCCGTCGCAGACGATGCCGACGATTACGCCATAGAGGTTCTCCGGCAGCTCAACGCACCAAATGAGGTGCTCGTCGTTGCCGTCGGAGATCACCTGCTTTCGCGATTTTCCCCGGATCTGCAGATACCTGCGGGTACCGATGACAGCGCAGCCGTCGAGAGATTGAACGGCATGCTTGCGACCCGGGAGATCATCGCCGATTACCATATCTGAATCAGGGAGAAGGGGGGACAGGGTTCATATTTCATAATCTCCGGAGAATATCCGGATGTTGTTGAAGGTTATGAACACGCCGGTTCCTCTTTCGAGCTGAAGGTTCCTGAACAGTTCCCTCGGTATTTCCGCCTCTATAGGGTGCTCGAATCCCTCGCTGGCGACGCTCAGCCCGATCTGTCCTCCCATCAGCCGGATTTCAAGGATTGTTCCCGCGATGTCGGATTCGTTGCTCCGGATTCTGCTGATGCCGATTTCATGCGGCCTGACGAACGCCTTTCCTGTCGTTTCTCCTTTCTGCGGATGTTCACCGTTGGACGTCTGCGCCCCGAGGTTTACCACGCCGTTCGTGAGCCGTCCATGGAAGACGTTGACGTTGCCGAGAAAATTGTACACGAAGGCGTTTGCCGGATGGTCGTAGACCTGCTGTGGAGATCCCTCCTGCTCGATTTTTCCCTTGTTGATGACGACGATCCTGTCGGCAAGTTCGAGGGCCTCTTCCTGGTCGTGCGTAACGAAGATGCTGGTGACATGGATCTCGTCGTGGAGCTTGCGGAGCCATCGCCGCAGTTCCTGACGGACTTTGGCGTCAAGCGCGGAAAATGGCTCGTCGAGCAGAAGCACCCTGGGTTTGACGGCCAGTGCCCTGGCAAGGGCGACACGCTGGCGCTGTCCGCCGGAGAGTTGTTCGGGGTAGCGGTTCAACGCCCATTCCATCTGTACCAGTTTCAGGAGATGCTCCACCCGGTCCCGTATTTCACTTCGGGAAGGGCGATGGCGTGCAGGCAGCACCCGGAGTCCGAAAGCGACATTTTCGAACACCGTCAGCCGCCGGAACAGTGCATAGTGCTGAAAAACGAAGCCCACATTCTTTTCTTTCGGGGAAAGATTTGTCGTATCCCGGTTTTCAAGAATGATACTGCCGGAATCGGGGGCTTCAAGGCCGGCGATGATTCTCAGAAGCGTTGTTTTGCCGCATCCCGACGGTCCGAGCAATGCTACGAGATCGCCGGAAGCAACCGTCAGGTTGACCGAGTCGAGCGCCGTGTATCCGGCAAATGTTTTCGTGATGTTTCTGATTTCAATGCTCATGATTTTTTGCGGATTGCGGGTTGGTTTTCAGATACGCTTTTTCCATCGACCCTTTGAGTATGACCGTCAGCAGGGCGAGGAACACAAGGATCGACGAGACGGCGAATGATGCCGTGTAATTGTACTCGCTGTAGAGGATTTCAACGTGCAGAGGAATGGTGTTGGTCAGTCCCCTGATATGGCCGGAAACCACCGATACGGCTCCGAATTCGCCGATCGAGCGGGCCGCGCAGAGAATCATGCCGTACAGGAGCCCCCAGCGGATGTTCGGCAGGGTGATCTTCCGCACGATCTGCCAGCCGCCTGCGCCGAGAGTCAGGGCGGCCTCCTCCTCTTCACGGCCCTGAGCCTCCATCAGCGGAATCAGTTCCCTTGCTACGAAGGGAAAGGTGACGAACAGCGTGGCGATGATGATGCCGGGCGTTGAGAAAATGATGGTGATGCCCCGTTCTCCGAGCCATGAGCCGAGCGGCGTGCGGCTGCCGAGCAGGAGCACGAAGATAAGGCCTGCAATGACGGGAGAGACGGCAAACGGCAGGTCGAGGAGCGTTTTAAGTACGGTTTTGCCTTTAAAGTGGAATTTCGTCACGGCCCATGCGGCGCTCATTCCGAAAAAAGCGTTAAGCGGAACGACGATGGCAGTGGTCAGGAGGGTCAGTTTCAATGCCTCGAGCGCAAACGGTTCCGTTATGGATTCTCTGTAGTACTGCCATCCTTTCTGGAATGCCTGGGCAAAAACCAGTGCAAGCGGCAGGAAGACGAATGCCGCAAAAAAAAGATAGGTCAGCGATATCAGCGCGATTCTGATTTTCGGGGAATCGCCTCTGCCGGGTGTTCGTGGTGCTGGTGTCATGGGTTGTGTGCTGTATACCGGTTATCGGATTTCCTTCTGCTGCCAGCTCTGGATGCTGTTGAGCACCAGCAGCATGCCGAACGACATTGCCAGCAGCACGAGCGCTACGGCGGACGCACCGGCATAATCGAACTGGTCGAGTTTCGACATGATCATCAGCGGGGCGATTTCGGTTTTCATGGGAAGGTTGCCCGCTATGAAAATAACCGAACCGTATTCGCCGAGCGAGCGGGCAAAAGCCAGCGTCGTCCCCGTGAGCAGCGCAGGGAGAAGATGCGGAAACAGTATTTTTCGAAAAGTCTGCCACCGGTTCGCTCCCAGAGAGTAAGCGGATTCCTCCACTTCCGGTTCGAGCTCCTCGAGCACGGGCTGAATTGTCCGGACGACGAAAGGGAATCCGATGAACACAAGGGCGATGACGATACCCGAAGGGGTGTTGATGACCGGAAGATTCCATTTTTCAAAAAAAACACCCAGCCAGCCGCCCGGAGCGTAAAGCGTGGCGAAACAGATGCCGGCAACGGCGGTGGGCAGGGCGAAAGGCAGATCGACCAGGGAGTCCAGCAGTTTTCTGCCGGGAAACCGGTAGCGGACCAGGACCCATGCGGTCAGCATGCCTGCGAGGGCGTCGAAAAGCGCCGCGAAAAATGCCGTTGTCATGCTCAATCTGTAGGATGCCAGAACTCGAGGCGCACTGACCGCGCTGAAAAAGGTCTCGGCATCCATCTGCAGCGTGTTCAGGAAAATCGTGCTGAGCGGGACAATGACGATGGCCGAAAGATAGAACACCGCATAGCCCATCGAAAGGCCGAATCCGGGAAGTATATGGCGGGGGAGTTTCTGAAAACGGGACATGTTTTTCTTGTTGTAAGATAACCGCAGGAGAAAACGGGACCGGGGGCGGGTCCCGTTTTCAGCCGATGCGCCTGCAGTGTAATGCTATGAACGTGCGCGGTCAGGGTGTGGAGATCTGGTCGAAAACTCCACCGTCGCTGAAGTGCGTTTTCTGGGCTTTTCTCCAGCTTCCGAAAATTTCGTTCAGGGTGAAAAGCCGGATTTTCGGGAAGTTTGCGGCATATTTTCTGAGCGCCGCCTGATTTCTCGGCCGGTAGGAGTTTTTTGCGATGATATCCTGTGCCTCGGGTGTGTAGAGGAAGGAGAGATATGCCTGCGCTATTTTTCTTGTGCCGCGCCTGTCTACGTTTTTGTCGACGATGGCCACGGGCGGTTCGGCAAGAATGCTGACGGAAGGAGCCACGATTTCGAATTTGTCCGATCCGAACTCCCTGAGGATAAGGTGTGCCTCGTTTTCCCACGCGAGCAGCACATCGCCGAGTCCTCTCTGGGCAAAGGTGAGAGTCGATCCTCTGGCTCCGGTGTCCAGGACGGGTACGTTCCTGTAGAGCGATTTGACAAAGGCTTTCGCCCGAACGGCCGAACCGGTCTGTTTCTGCTTGTACCCCCAGGCCGCCAGATAATTCCATCGTGCCCCTCCCGATGTTTTCGGGTTTGGCGTTATGACCGAAACGCCCGGCTTGACGAGATCATCCCATGTTTTTACCTGTTTCGGGTTCCCTTTTCTGACGACGAACACGATTGTCGATGTATAGGGAGTGCTGTTGTCGGGCAGCCGTTTCTGCCAGTTCGGCGCAATCAGTCTGCTGTCCGAAATGGCGTCGATGTCATAGGCGAGCGCAAGCGTGACGACATCGGCTTCAAGTCCGTCGATCACCGCCCGCGCCTGCTTTCCGGAACCTCCGTGCGACTGGTTGATGATTACCGTCTGTCCGGTTTTCTTTTTCCAGTAGCGGGCAAACGCCGCGTTTTCGCTCTGATAGAGTTCCCTTGTGGGGTCATAGGATACGTTCAGCAGCGTCGTGCTTCCCGCAGCAGACAGAGCGGTATGGCCCGTCACACCTGATGAGAGGAGTATCGCTGCTGCCATCAGGATTTTTTTTGTCCATTGCTGTTTCATGAGTATTTGTCCTTGATTTATGCTGTTAGTGGTGAATAAGGCAATAAAAAAGCCGGTTCTCTTTTTTCAGGGAATCGGCTGTAACGGAAACGACAGGCATATATGCCGGTTATGGCATCGATACTGGCGGTTTTCCGGTACAGTTTTCCTCTGTTTCTCTTTTGGGACAACAGCAGGTGAAGGTGAAGTCGCGGCCGTTCATAATGTTTTCGTTCAGGTGTTTATTGTTCAGTGCCGGACAAGTAACGCATCCTTTCCGATAACTCCGATGCCTGTACCATAAAAATACCGCCATTACGGTATAGGGCTCCCGGAAGGATCTTCATTCGCTTGATGTCGAGGGCGACCGGTCGCCGCACAGGGGGCATTGCGGGTCTCTGCGTACCCTGATTTTCCGGAAATTCATGGAAAGCGCATCGAAGGTCAGAAGGGTGTCGGTAAGGGGTTGACCCGTCGAGAGAAGGTGCTTTATGGCTTCGGTAGCCTGTATGCTGCCAATCACGCCCGGCACCGCTCCGAGAGGTCCCCGGGGTTCCTGGCTGCCGGTTTCAGTACGTTCATGAAAAAGGCACCGGTAACATGCCGTTCTGCCGGGATGCACCGTTATGGTCTGTCCGAAGAATTTCAGGATTCCCGCATGGGAATAGGGCTTTCCGGCGTTGTGGCAGTATTCCGGTATCAGGAATTTCGCCTCGAAATTATCCGTGGCATCGATAATGAAATCGTAACCGGCAATGATTTCAGCGGAGTTTTGCCTCGAAAGCCGTAAGGGAATGCACTCGATTTTGCATTCGGGGTTGAGTTTTCTCAGGGTTTCTTCAGCCGAAAGAACCTTTGGTTTTCCAATGGAGCCTGTTGTGTGCAGTATCTGACGCTGCAGATTGCTGATATCGACCAGATCGGGATCGACGATGCCCAGCGTGCCGATTCCGGCAGCGGCCAGATAGAGCGCCGCAGGGGAGCCAAGTCCCCCTGCGCCGACAACGAGAACCCTGCCTTTGCCGAGTTTCTCCTGGCCCTTCCGCCCGATCTCCGAAAGTGAGAGATGGCGGGCATAGCGTTGTTTCTGAAGTTCGGTGAGAGACAAGGCTGGTTCTCCTCTTGTTGACCGGTAACGGGTTATCTGTACCGCAGGTTGCGCACTGCATCGGCAAGGCGGTCGATTTCTTCCCTGGTGTTGTAGAAAGCCAGTGACGGGCGTACCGTCCCTTCGACGCCGAAGTGGCGGAGAGAGGGCTGTGTACAGTGATGGCCGGCGCGAACGGCAATGCCTTCCCTGTCGAGAAGCTTGCCGACTTCTTCATTGGGAAGATTGTTCAGAACGAATGAGAGCACGCCGACCTTGCTGGCGGCGGTGCCGATGATACGGAGACCCGGAATTTCCTGAAGTCGCTCCGTTGCATATTTCGTCAGATCGTGTTCGTAGCGGCTGATATGTTCAAGCCCGATTTTTCTGACATAGTCAAGGGCGGCCCCGAGGCCTACCGCATCTGCGACAGACGGGGTTCCGGCTTCGAATTTTGCCGGAACCCCGTTGTAGAGGGTCTCCTCGAAACGGACATCCCGGATCATGTTGCCGCCGCCCTGCCAGGGAGGCATGGTTTCCAGCACCTCGCGTTTGCCGTATACCACGCCGATGCCGGTCGGCGCAAAGATCTTGTGGCCGGAAAAAACAAAAAAATCGGCATCGAGGTCCTGGACATTGACCGGAATATGGGCGACCGACTGCGCTCCGTCGATCAGTATCTTCACGTCGAAGCGTCTGGCGATCCGGATCATTTCCTTTACGGGAAGGATGGTGCCGAGGCCGTTCGACGCCTGGGTGAGCGAAACGAACCGGGTCCGGGGGCCGAGCAGCTTCGTGTACTCGTCGAGTATGATCTCTCCGCGGCTGTTGACCGGGATCACCTTGATGCGCGCGCCGGTCTCCTTTGCAGCCATCTGCCAGGGTACGATATTGGCGTGATGCTCAAGGATGGAAAGCACGATTTCATCCCCTGGCTGCAGGAACCTGCGTCCCCAGCTCTGGGCCACGAGGTTGATTCCTTCGGTAGTACCGCGCACGAAAATGATCTCCGAAGCGGATGACGCCCCGATGAACTGGCGGACCTTTTCCCTCGTCGCCTCATACGCGTCGGTCGAGCGGGCGGCAAGGGTGTGTGCGCCGCGGTGGATATTCGAGTTGTCCAGGGCATAGAAGTTGCTGACGGCATTGATGACGCTCCACGGTTTTTGTGTCGTTGCCGCATTGTCGAGCCAGACGAGGTCCCTGCCGTGAATTTTCTGGTGCAGCACCGGAAAATCCCTGCGTATGGTCGCAACGTCGAAAACATCCGTTTCGCTTACCGCCGGCTGTTCCTTGCCCCTCAGGAAATAGTGGCTGTCCGCGAGTCCGGAGGGAAGTCCGAACGCGTTGAGGAGCGGCTTCTGTTTCGCGTCGGGTTCGCCCGTCCATCCAGGGTAGATGTCCGCGCCGGGTACCGCCGGCCCTGCCGATGCCTGATGGCCGTGAACAGGGGGCTTTCCTGAAAGATCACCACTCGCAAGCTCCGCGTAATGCTTCAGGGATTGAAAAATCCTGTCGAGTCCAGGGCTTTGATCTTCGCCGGAGAAATTCCGGTAAAGCTTTTCCGCATAGCAGGTTCGTTCGGCTTCCGGATTCTGCGGACTGGAGGAGGTATCCCGCTGCAAGGCCTCGTCGATGCCGTGCGACCCGTTTCCGTTTTCCGAATAGTTCTGCTGTTCCGTGAGTTTGTTCGCGTGGTGTTCCAGGGGCTCCGGCTCTTTTTCCTCGCGGGTTCCGAGGAAATACAGCTCTTCCGGATTTTCGGGGAAAACGGATTTCCGCTCCCGGCCGTGCGGCTGCAGCAAGGGCAACCCGGACAAGTCCGGCTGCTCATAGTCAGGGCTCCTTTCCGTTCCTTCGGCAATTGCCGCTTTTTCACGGACCGATCCGGCAAGACCGGAAGGCGCCTGTTCGGCATCGGTTTCGAATTTCGGCAGGCTGCCCGCTTCGGGAAGTTCGTTGAACAGCCTGCTTGCAAGCCGGGCGATGAAAACCGGATTCAGCTCTTCGCTGCCGTTTACCCGGCTGTCGGGGTATTCATGTTCTCTTGTCATGGTATAACTGGCATGCCCGCGAGGCCTCCGTGGAGAGTCCCGTGAGCGGTTGGACCTGTTTGTGGCGTTTTTTTTGTATTACCGGTTTATTTGGTTTTGATCGCCGTTTTGCGGTGTTCGTAGTCGTGGTAATAACCCACTTCCACGTTTTCAAGAACGGCCAGCGCGTCATCGGTCAGTACCGCCAGCGACGAATAGAGCGTCAGGAGGTAGGATGCGACGCCGAGCTTGTCGAGTCCCATGAGCCTTGCCGAAAGACTCGGACTGATCTCTCCGGGGATGCCTGCCTGGTGAAGGCCTACCACGCCCTGCTCGTTTTCTCCGACGCGAAGCAGCAGGATGCTGGTTGTGCCCAGACCGGCCTTGTTCTTGTTGATCTCGATCTTGTCGCTTGAGATCAGCGGCACGCCGCGCCAGGTAAGGAACGGAGAGCCGAACAGGTTGATGGTCGGCGGTGGCACGCCGCGCCAGGTGCATTCGCGCTCAAAAGCCGCGATGGCTTTCGGATGGGCAAGGAAGAATGCCGGTTTTTTCCACACCTTCGTGAGCAGGTCGTCGAGATCGTCGGGAGTCGGCGTTCCGTACCGGGTGCTGATGCGCTGTCCGGGATCGACGGAGTGCAGCAGTCCGAACTCCCTGTTGTTGATGAACTCCCATTCCTGGCGCTCCTTGATGCCTTCGATCGTCAGACGCATCTGCTGCTCGATCTGGTTGTAAGGCTCGTTGTAGAGATCGGATACTCTCGTATGCACGCGCACGACCGTCTGGATCGCCTGCAGCGAGTATTCCCTCGGCTTGTTCGAGTAATCGACATAGGTTTCCGGAATTTCGACATCCTCGTCAAAACCGGCGACGAGGTCGATGTGCTTTTCGCCGTGCTTGTTGACCGTCGAGCGGATTTTCAGGTATTCTTCAACCGCTTTTTCGAAAGAATCCCTCAGGGAAGAGGAGCCCTTGAACAGTTTTTCGATATCGGTGCTGGAAAGGGAGAAAAAGGATACCGGCGTGAGGGTGCGGATAGTGACCGTCGAAGGCTTCCGGGAGACAAGTTCCTCTTCGCCGAAAAATTCGCCTTCCGAGAGCAGTGCGATGCGCAGTTCCTCCCCGTGCAGGCCTTTGCTGAGGATTTCAACCTGACCGTGCGCGATGATGAAGAGCTTGTGTCTCTCTTCTCCTTCGAGAATCAGGGTGTTGCCGAGATCCGACTCCTCCAGGACGAACTTTTTGGCAAGTCCGGCGATGATGCCGTCATCGATCGAAGCGAAAAGCGGAATGCTCTTGAGGGCTTCGGGCTTGAACGAAGGGGTTCCTTCATGGAAGTCTATCCCGATGCGGTCCGGTTTCTGCAGTTCGATTTTCGTGCGGTTGACACGGTAGGTGCCTGAGGAGACATGAACCCACGGGAGGAGCTTCAGAAGCCATCTCGGGGTAATGGACATCATCTGCGGCGGGGTCTTGGTCGTATTGGCAAGGTTTCTTGCCACCTTGGTGGTGACGCTGCGCTGCAGAAGGCTGTTGGGTTCCGGTAATGAGTTTGTCATGGATTGAAATTATAGTTGAAAGGTGATTGCCTGAATCTGGTTATGGTTTATTTCAGATGCCCAGTCCGTCCGTGAAACTGGTTTCAACAGCTTTCTGCTGAAGAATTCTGGAGTGCGGAGGCACGCTTCTGGTCAGCCAGACGTTTCCTCCGATCGTCGAGTTCCTGCCTATGGTGATCCGTCCGAGAATGTTGGCGTTCGAATAGACGACCACATTGTCCTCGATGATAGGGTGACGCGGCACATCCTTGACCGGGTTTCCTGCTGCGTCGATCTCGAATTTTTTCGCGCCCAGCGTGACCCCCTGGTAAAGACGTACGTGATTGCCGATGACGCAGGTTTCGCCGATAACCACCCCTGTTCCATGATCGATACTGAACGATTCTCCGATCACGGCGCCGGGATGGATGTCGATTCCGGTTTCGGAATGGGCCATTTCGGAAATGATCCTCGGTATGAGCGGCACGGAGAGCCTGAGAAGGGCGTGTGCGCTCCGGTGGTTGATCATCGCCCTGATCGAGGGATAGCAGAAAATGATCTCTCCGTGGCTTTTTGCCGCAGGATCTCCGTCATAGATCGCTTTTACGTCGGAGCAGAGGACTCTTCTGATTTCCGGCAGTCCGGCGATGAATCGCATTGCGGTATCGGCCGCTTCCGCAGGCTTTCTGTAGCCGTTTTCCTCTCCGGCATGGAAAAGCCTGACACTGGCAATCTGTTCGCAGAGAAGCCCGAACAGCTTTTCAACCCTTACGCCGAGAAAATGGGGCAGTGACTCCCTGCGCAGAACCGGTCCGCCGAAATACCCCGGAAAGGTGATCGCCCTGATCAGTTCGACGGCTTCACCGAGTCTTTCAATGGAGGGCAGATGATCCCGGCTCTCCGAGAGATAATCGCATTCGGCATCGCCGGCCCGGGACAGTCGGTGTATGGCATCTTCAATGGGGTCTTTTATTTCCCTTGACATAAGATCTCCTGAGGCGGTCTGTACGACCGGATTGTGTGGTTTATCGCCGGAAAATTGCGCTTGGGGGGACACGCTCCTGCTCAGCAGGGGAAGGCGTGACGGATGCGCCGCGCTTTCAATGCCGAACAGGAGGTGAACATGACAACCGCTTCGCGGACATTCAGATGGCCGCCGGTTCATTGTCGAACTGGTAGAGCAGGGTGGAGAGGTATCGCTCGCCGGTATCGGGAAGGATGACGACAATTTTCCGCCCTCTGTTCTCTTCCCGATGCGAAAGCTGCAGCGCCGCGTAAACCGCCGCACCGGAAGAGATGCCGACAATGAGCCCCTCGGTCCTGGCAAGAGCGCGGCCTGTACGAAGGGCATCCTCGTTCTTTACGGGAATGATTTCATCGATAATGTCCGTATTGAGGATGTCGGGCACAAAACCTGCCCCGATGCCCTGTATTTTATGAGGGCCCGGTTTTCCTCCGGCGAGCACCTGCGAGTCGAACGGTTCGACGGCAACGATCGAGACTTCGGGATTGCGCTGCCTGAGTACCTCTCCGACCCCGGTGATCGTTCCCCCCGTTCCGACGCCGCTGACGAAAATATCCACCTTGCCGTCCGTATCGTTCCAGATCTCTTCGGCGGTTGTTTTCCGGTGGATTTCGGGGTTCGCAAGATTCCTGAACTGCTGGGGAATGAACGAGTCCTGATATTCGAGATGCAGCTCGTCGGCCTTCCTGATTGCGCCGACCATGCCTTCGGTTCCGGGCGTCAGCACCAGTTCGGCTCCGAGCGCCTTGAGCAGGTTCCTGCGTTCGATGCTCATGGTTTCGGGCATGGTGAGAATCAGCCGGTACCCTTTCGCTGCGGCGATATAGGCGAGCGCAATACCGGTGTTGCCGCTTGTCGGTTCGATGATGACCGTCTCGCTGCCGATCAGTCCCTGCTGTTCGGCGGCCTCGATCATGGAATAACCGATCCGGTCCTTGACGCTGCCGCCCGGGTTGAAGTATTCCAGCTTGGCGATGATGGTTGCAAGCGTATCGTGTTCCCTGTTGAAGTTTTCAAGTTCGAGCAGCGGCGTGTTGCCGATCAGCTCGGTCAGTTTTTTTGCGATGCGTCCCATAAGGTTCGGCGTTTATTGTTGAACAGATGTAACCTCTTGAAATATCGATACCTGCAAGGGAAATTGAAATCCCTCCAAACCGGTATTTTTTATACCCTGAAACAGGTAGATTCAGATATGGTATGCGATATTGTCGATCAAACCGGCCTTTATCGCATACAGGATCAGCTCCGTACTGCTCGATACGCCGAGTTTGCGGAAGATGTTTTTCCGGTGGGTCATCACCGTATGAAAACTGATGTGTTTTCGCGAGGCGATCTCCTTTGTCGACAGTCCTGCGGAGATCAGGCGGGCGATGTCGATTTCAGAGGTGGTCAGGAGGTAAGCCTCTTCCTGGGGGCCTTCTTTTCTGAGAAGCACGTCAAGCACGCTTCCCGAATAATATTTCTTTCCCTTCAGGCCCGAACCGACAGCCTGAAGAATCTCCTCCTCATCGTCTTTTTTCAGGACGATGGTTTTTATGCCCGCATTGTTCAGTTCCTTTATCTGGTACTGGTTGATGGCGTTGGTGACAATGACGATGCCTGCAGCCTCATGCTGTTTTTTGAGTTCCCCGATATCCTTTATGGAGAGAAAATCGAACAGGATGAAATCGGTTACGATAACGGCCCGCGGGTGTTCATGGAGAACCTGCTGCAGCTCTTCCCGGCCGGAAACGCTTCTGACGCCCGGATAATGAGGCTGCAGGATTGAGCGAAGTCCCTCCCGGGTAAGATGCTGCGTGTCGGCAATGACGACGGGCGTATGGTTATGGTGATGTTTCATTTCAGATTCCCGCTCCGTTTTCAAAAACTTCTTCGACCATGGCAAGCGTTTCCCCTTCGCTGCCGCCTTCGACGGTGACCTGAAGGGAGGTCCCCGATACGGCGCACAGGGTGAGCATATCGATCAGGGAGGCCGATTCGGCTTTCTGGCCGTTTTCTTTTTCCAGAATAATGGAGCTTTTCTGCCGGCGGGCGATGCCCGCAATTTTTGCGAGCGCCCTGAAATGCAGTCCTTCCGGTATTTTCACGGTGAGCTGTTTATGAAGCATGATGAGAGAGACAAATGGTTACGGTTATGGTATTGCGTTTTTGGAGCCCGGAAAATGAAAAAGCCGATCCTGAGCATCAGAACCGGCTTTCTGTAACAGTCTAACGACCATACATGGTGATCACGACAAGTGATGCTCCGGTATCTTGCGCAAGGAACAGGCGGAACAGCACCTTTTACAGTGGAGAGCTTTTCGTATGATTGTTGACTGTGGTGACATGGGCTCAACGATTTACTGTTTACAGGGTAATTAACAATTGTTAATATTTTTTTTGAAATAAAACAAGAAAAGATCAGCGCTGCCAAAAAATGAAAAAATGTTGACCGCCAGAGATTTTTTGCTATATTAACAATTGTTAATAGTTCTTTCTCGTAACGGTCATCAAGAAAGGCTGAGGGAATAGACCCGTTGAAGCCTTGACAACCGATTCCGATCAGCGGGACACGGTGCCACATTCTACTTCTTGCTGCATGCCTGACGGTATATTTGTTTTTTACTGCAGGGAAGAAAGATGAGTGAAAAAGAGAGCAGAATTGCTTTTTTCAATAACAGCGAATATGCATCACCTGCATGTTTGCCGAAAAAATTGACAGAAGTTTCGGACAACCTTTTCCTCACTCAGGAAGAGGTTTTTTTTTGCCCATCCCGTTTTTTTACGTCATATAAACAATCAACGTACTCCATACCATGAGTTTTCAGACAGACACCATTCATGCGGGAGTTGCTCCCGACAAAGCCTATGGCGCCATCATGACGCCGATCTATCAGTCTTCAACCTTTGTTTTCGAGGATATAGGGAAGCACAGGGGGTTCGACTATACGCGAAGCGGTAACCCGACAAGACAGGCTCTTGAGGACAGTCTCGCTTCGCTCGAGGGCGGCTCGTTCGCGGCTGCCGTTACCAGTGGCATGGCCGCCATTACGACCGTCCTGCACCTGTTCACTACCGGAGACGAGATCATCTGCACCGATGACTGCTATGGCGGTACGGCAAGACTTCTTAAAACCATACAGGAGCATTTTGGCATTAAGGTGCATTTCGAGGATCTCAGAAATCATGAGCGTCTTGAATCACTTATCAACAGCAGAACAAGGGCGGTATGGATTGAAACACCCTCCAATCCGCTGCTCAATCTTGTCGATATCGAAGCTGTTTCGACCTGTGCAAAAAAGCACGGCCTGCTTTCCATTGTCGACAACACTTTTCTTTCGCCGTATCTCCAGCAGCCGTTCAGACTTGGAGCTGATATCGTGGTGCATTCAACAACGAAATACCTGAACGGTCATTCGGATGTTATTGGAGGAGCCCTGCTTTCCTGCAATCCGGAACTTGATCAGAAGCTGAAATACCTTGTCAATACTCTGGGCACCTGTGCCCAGCCGTTTGATTGCTGGCTGGTGCTGCGGGGAATAAAAACACTTGTCCCGAGGATGAAGGAGCATCTCTATAATGCACAGGGTGTAGCGGAGTTCCTTGCGGGACATCCCAAAGTGAAACAGGTGTTTTACCCCGGACTTGCATCCCATCCCCAGCATGAGCTTGCCAGGAGACAGCAGCGAGGATTCGGAGCAATGGTCTCTTTCGATCTTGACGGAAATATCGAGGACGTCAATCGTGTCCTGAAAGGCACAAAACTGTTTGCCCTCGCTGAAAGCCTTGGTGGTGTGGAGTCGCTTATCGAACATCCGGCAACAATGAGCCATTTGTCGATGGGCAACGAGCATCGTCAGGCTGTAGGGATTACCGATTCCGTGATCCGGCTTTCCATAGGGATTGAGGACCGCGATGACCTCATTGATGATCTGCGGAGGGCTCTCGGCTGATCGCTGCGACTGCCCACCCTGTCCCGCTTATCCCGAAATATGGCCGGGACAGGGTTTATTGCTGCCGATTCCTTTCCATCCGGGAAAAACGTTGACATAATTGTTCCGGCTCTCTCTTATATTTCCGAGTGATACTCCGGCCAGTCCGACGTATGGACTGACCCTGAGGTTTTTCATTCGCTATTTCCGGAATAAGTCTTTTCATTCAACCATTCTTTTTCCCGATATACAGGTTATGCGTGATTCCTTGTTATACAGGCTGTCTCGACTTCTCTTGTTGCTGCTTTTCCTGCTCATTCCGGTACAATCCGTTTTTTCGGCCGGTTTTCTCGATCCTGAAGATGCATTCAGGCTGAAGGCTGAATATACCGGGTCGCGTTCCCTCGTGCTCGACTGGGAGATCGCCGAAGGGTACAAGCTCTACCGTGACCAGGTGAAGGTGATCCTGAAAAGCGGCAAGGCGGATCTGCACGTTCCCGACCTGCCGTCAGGAGAGAGTGTGAAGGATCCCTCAACCGGCGACGAGTCGGTAGTTTATCACAAACAGCTGCATGTCGAGGTGCCGGTTTCCGGTGCTCCCGGCATTTTTACCGTTAAGGTTGTGTATCAGGGGTGTTCCGAGGCGGGGCTCTGTTATCCGCCCTTTACGCGTATTGTGACGGTAGATCCGGCCAAACCGGGACTACTGAAGGTTGTCGGGGATCCTGAATCCGGTGGTTTTGGCGGTTTTTCCGTTACGGAAGATGCTGCAGTCGATACCGCCTTGGCAGCCGGAAAGGATGATGATTTCTTCCTGGCGCAAACGACTCTCGAAAGCCGAAGCCTCCTGAAAATCAGCTTCGTCTTTCTCCTTTTCGGCCTGCTTCTCGCCTTTACTCCCTGCATTCTGCCGATGATTCCCATTCTCTCGTCGATCATTGTGGGCGACGGCTGTTACGGACGGGGACGCAGCTTCATGCTTTCCGTAGCCTACAGCCTCGGTATGGCGCTGGTCTACACCCTGCTTGGCATTGCCGCCGGACTTGCCGGCGAAGGGCTTGCCGGAGCGTTGCAGCAGCCATGGGTGCTCGTACTTTTTTCGATTCTGCTTGTGGTGCTCGCACTTTCGATGTTCGACGTCTATCAGCTGCAGATACCCGGTTTCATGCAGAGCGGGATAGCCAAAACCTGCGGCAGGCTCAAAGGCGGGCAGATTGCCGGCGTCTTTTTTATGGGCGCCCTCTCCGCACTCATCGTCGGACCCTGTGTGGCCGCTCCGCTTGCCGGTACCCTTGTCTATATCAGCCAGACCCGCGACATCGTAATCGGCGGGCTTGCGCTCTTCTCCATGGCCATGGGCATGAGCGTTCCGCTTCTCCTCGTCGGACTGTCCGCCGGCACACTGCTGCCGAAAGCCGGAGCCTGGATGAACGGCGTGAAATACCTCTTCGGGCTCATGCTCATTGCCGTCGCCGTCTGGATGGTATCTCCGGTGCTGCCCGGCCCGATGGTATTGCTTCTCTGGGGCGCGTTCGCCATACTCTGCGGGGTGTTTCTGCGCGTGTTCGACTCACTTCCCGAAAAACCCTCCATCGCCATGAAGTTCGGCAAGGCGCTCGGCCTCACCATGCTCATCATCGGCATCCTCCAGCTTGCCGGAGCCGCCGCCGGAGGCACCAATCCGCTTGAACCGCTCTCTCCGTTCCGCGCCCGTTCAGCCGCCTCGCAATCCGGCGAAGCAGAACCGGCAAAGTTCGCCACAATCCGTACGGAAGCCGAACTCGACGCCGCGCTCGCATCGGCAGATAAGCCTGTCATGCTCGACTTCTACGCCGACTGGTGCGTCTCCTGCAAGGAACTTGAACACTTCACCTTCAGCGATCCCGCAGTGCGGAAGCAGCTCGACCGCATGACGCTGCTCAAAGTTGACGTAACAGCCAACACCCCCGACGACAAAGCCCTCATGAAGCGGTTCAGCATCTTTGGTCCACCAGCCCTCATCTTCTTCGATCAATCCGGCAGCGAGATTCCCGGCAGCAGGGTAGTCGGGTTCGTCGAAGCTGACTCCTTTTACGACCATCTTGAGCGTTTTATTGTGCCGTAAATTCCGGAAATTGATTTTTATAATTGAATAAGTTGCATCCGGATCGATACACTCAAAATTTCAATAATATTCCCTTATGCATAGCACCCAGCCCCTCACTGGAAAATCCGGCGAAACCCTTTCGCTGAGCGTTGATGACATCGTAATGAGCTGTCGCTTTTTCGGGGAAGGTTATCCGCTTGTTTTGATCATGGGGTACGGCAGTACCATGAACCTCTGGGAACCCGGCCTTCTCGAGCTTTTCGCTTCGCGTTTCAGGGTGATTGTTTTCGATAATCGAGGCATGGGCGATACCGGAGCGGGAACGGAGAGCTATTCGATAGCCCGGATGGCTGACGATACGGCCGGCCTCATGCGCGCCCTGAACATCCGGCAGGCACATGTGCTTGGCTGGTCGATGGGTTCGCTTATCGCGCAGGAGCTGGTTTTTCGTCACCCCTCCCTGGTCGGCAAGCTCGTGCTCTATGCCGCCCATTGCGATGCGGAGATGTTTCCACCTTCTCCAGAAGTGCTCGCGATGCTTACCGACGCTTCAGGTACGCCCGAAGAGCGCGGTATGCGTTATATCGGCGTGCTCTTTCCCGAGCGCTGGATGCAAAACAACGGTCAGCGTCTGAAGGAGATCTTTTATCGGCCAATGGGCCGCGTTCCTGAAGAGATTACCGCAAGACAGTCGGAGGCGATCGGTTCATGGAGCGGAACAACGGAACGGCTGCCTCTGCTTGATAAGCAGACGCTGCTCATATCAGGATCGGAAGACCGGCTCGTGATACCCCGAAACGCAAGCTATATGGCCGAAAATATTCCTTTTTCGCAGTTATGCGCAGTGGAAAACGCGGGACACGGGCTTATGTTTCAGTACCCGGAGCTCTTCTTCGAAAAGGTGACGGCTTTTCTCGAATAGCCGGCAAACGACAGCGTCGCTGAAACAAACGTGATGCCTTGCGGGAACCTTGTTGAACCGTCTTATAAGCCGTTAATGGAAAAACGCCTGAAGGCAATCCGGCGCCGGGCCATGCTGCTCCTGATTGCAGGAATAGCGGCGGTTGCGCTCCATGCCGTCATGAAACCCCGGAACCTTCCGAAACTTCTTTCGCATGCCCGTCCGGCTGAGGATTACGACGAGGCCCTCCGGCAGATCGACGCCATCCGGGAAAAAGAGGCGGCGGCGGAGCTGCATCCGCTCTGCACGCTTCAGTTTATGACGCATGGACAAAAAACGGAGCGTGCCGTTGTCTTTGTGCACGGTTATACGAGCTGTCCGCAGCAGTTCCATGAGTTGGGCAGGCGCTTTCACGAGCTTGGCGATAACGTGCTGATAGCGCCGCTGCCGCATCACGGCAAGTCGGATCGGATGAGTGCCGATCAGGCCCGACTGAAAGCCGGGGAACTGGCTGCCTGGGCCGATGAAATGGTCGATACTGCCCGCGGACTTGGGGATCGGGTTGTGATGATCGGCTTCTCCGCCGGAGGCGTTACCACCGCATGGGCCGCGCAGCATCGCAGCGATATCGACCTTGCCGTGATTATCTCTCCCGCGTTCGGCTTCAGGGAAATTCCGGTTCCGCTGACCGCCGCGGTCATGAACGTCTGTTCCGTGCTCCCGGATTCCTGGAGCTGGTGGGACGAAGATCTGAAAGAGAAGGTTCCGCCACCCTACACCTATCCCCGCTACTCAAGGCGTGCGCTTGCCGAAATCCTTCGTCTCGGCTTTGTGGTCGGGCAGGCAGCGGAGCAGCATGCTCCCGCCTCAAAAAAGATTGTCATGGTCTTTAACCCCAACGACACCTCCGTCAGCAACGAACGCACCCTGCAGATCGTCGAACAGTGGAAAGCGCATCAGGCAAACCTCGATTCATTTACGTTCGACGCATCCCTGAAGCTCGGCCACGACATCATCGACCCGAACCAGCCGAACCAGCAGATCGATATCGTTTACCCGAAGCTTGTCGAGCTATGCGGCAGGTGAATTACAGATAATAAAAAGTAGTGGACGTTCTTTTCCTGCTCAACAAAACCCTGAAATTGCGCATAACATTCATATTATTTCAGCTTAAAATAAGGCAATCGCTCATAAATCCGAACTATGCAACGATGGCGTTGAAAGACGAAAAGAGGGCAAGATGTGACGAGTGACGGTAGGGAGGAAAAGAAAAGAATGAATGCGGGGCGGGCCGCGCAGCGACGTCAGGTTCTCGTCAAGCGGTAGGCGTCGAGGGCTTGCTTTCGCGATAGTTTGAGATCGACCAGCGGCAGCGGATAGGTTTTTCCCATCGTTATGCCGCTTTCCCGCAGAACGCTTTCGGGGGCTTCCCAGGGAGCGAAGAGGTGGCGATCGGGCAGGGCTGCCAGTTCCGGCAGCCAGCGGCGGAGATAAACCCCGTCAGGATCGAACTTCTGCGCCTGCGTTACCGGATTGAAGATGCGGAAGTAAGGGGCGGCATCGGCGCCGCATCCGGCGACCCACTGCCAGCTTGCGCTGTTGATGGCCAGATCGGCATCTGCAAGGGAGTCCCAAAACCACGATTCGCCTTCATGCCAGTGCACAAGCAGGTTCTTGACGAGAAATGATCCCGTCACCATGCGTACCCGGTTATGCATATAGCCGGACTGCCGGAGCTCCCTCATGCCTGCGTCCACTATCGGGTATCCGGTCATGCCGTGCTGCCATCGAAGCAGCGCTTCATGGTTTTCGATCCACGGAAATCGGTTGAATGACGCATCAAGGTTAACGGCAGGAAGTTCAGGGTTGTAGTAGAGCAGGCTATAGGAAAACTCCCGCCAGGAAAGCTCGGAGAGGAAGTGGTCGAGGTCCTGACCGCTTCCGTTCCCCTGAGCGGCATACCAGACCGTGTTAGGCGATATTTCGCCAAAGTGCAGCGAGGGCGAAAGCCTCGATACGTTCGGACGGGCAGGGAAATCGCGTCCTTCGCGATAACCCGGCAATCCATGTTTCAGGAAGAGTTCAAGCCTTTCTGCAGCACCCTTCTCGCCGATATGCCAGTGCGGTTCAAGCGGTATGTCCCGGCGAATGCAGGGCAAGAGGCCAAGCTCGTCGAGCGACAGGCTCTCCTGCGGCAGATAGGCACAGGAGAGTCGTTCCGGAACGGGCAGCGGGTACCTGGGCGGCGCCGCGTTCAGGCACCCTTTACGGAAATAGGGCGTGAACACCCTGTAGGGCAGTCCGTCCGCTTTGTATACCTCCCAGGGTTCCCGAAGCATTGAACCGTTGAAGCTGTCAACGACTGTCCCTTCCTCCCGAAGCCGTTCCTTCAGCCGGCCGTCCCGTCTGATTCTCCACGGCTCGTAACAGCGGTTCCAGTGAACAGCTGTTACGCCGCATGAACGGACGAGCCGGGGAATGATTTCAAGGGGATCTCCCTTGAACAGCGCGAGCTTGCCATGGAGCGCATGGTTGAGCGCAGCGAGGCTGTTGTGCAGCCACCAGCGGCTCGCGCCGCCCATTCGGGCCCTGCCCGCATTGACGTCGTCGAGGATATAGACCGGCAGCACGCGGCCTTTTGCCGCTGCCTGGCGGAGCGAGGGGTTGTCGGCAAGGCGCAGATCCTGGCGGAACCAGTGGATAACGAGTGGATCGTTCATGTTCAGGTTATATCGGGTTTACCGAATCCTCCTCCTCCGGGAGTTCTGACAAGGATGGTCTCACCGGGGTTGACGATCCGGTCGATTCTGCCTTCCAAAGCCTGATGCGTACCATCGGCATCGATGAGTATGTTTTCGCCGGGGGCTCCGCTTCTGCCCCCCTTCAGGCCGAAGGGGGCGGTTTTGCGTCGTTCGGAAATCACGGTAAGGTGCATGGGCTCGCTGAATCGGAGCGCCCGTTCGACGCCCTCTCCTCCCTGCCATTTTCCGGAACCTCCTGAACCCTTGCGCAGTGCGAACCGGGTCACCTTCACGCCGGGAAAGCGGTGTTCGAGAATTTCCGGATCGGTGACGCGGGTGTTGGTCATATGCACCTGCAAGCCGGAAGCGCCGTCGTGACCTTCCACGGCTCCGTAGCCGCCGGGAATGGTTTCGTAGTACTGGCTTCCGCTGCCGTCGGGCCTGCCGAAGAGCAGGTTGTTCATGGTGCCCTGCGAAGCTGCGGCCACGCCGAGCGCTCCGAGCAGCACGTCAACGATGCGCTGCGAGGTTTCCACGTTGCCTACCGCCACAGCCGCGTCTGGCGGCGGATTGAGCAGGCAGCCATCGGGAATGACGATGCTGATCCGTTCGAGGCAGCCGGAATTGAGCGGAATATCCTCGTCGACAAGGCATCGCAGCACGTAGAGCACGGCCGCACGCACGACCGCTTCCGGAGCATTGCCGTTGCCGGGATCGGCCGGACCCGTACCGGTAAAGTCGATGACGGCTGAGGGTTCAATCCCTTCGGGGGCATCGATGCGGATCGAAACGGCGATCGGCGTTCCGTTATCCATTCTGTCGGCAAAGCGGAATTCCTTGAAGCCGTCTTTTCCGGCAAGTTTATTGAGCACGCGGTTCATGGCCTGCCGGGCGTTGAGTCGGATGAAATCCATGTAACGCTCGACCGTTTCCATGCCGCAGCTTCCGACGATTTCCCGCAGTTCGACCATCCCTTTACGGTTAGCGGCCACCTGGGCCAGCAGGTCGGAGTGTCGTTCGCGGATGTTACGGGCGGGCCAGGTGCCGGACGAGAGCAGCGCCGTGAGTTCCGCTTTCATGAAGAGGCCGTTTCGTATGATCGGGAATGCATCGATAATAACGCCCTCCTCGCCGATCGAGCGGCTCGAAGGCGGCATGGAGCCGGGGGTGGTGCCGCCGATATCGGCATGGTGGCCGCGGTTTGCAAGATAGAACGCCGGCGTTTCACCCCCGACAAAGAGCGGAGCTACGACCGTCATGTCAGGCAGGTGCGATCCTCCGCGGTGCGGATTGTTGGCAAGGTACATCTCTCCATCCCTCATCCCTTCCGGAATGCTTGCGACCAGGTGGCGGACGGTTGCCTCCATGGCTCCGAGATGCACCGGGATGTGCGGTGCGTTCGATACAAGCCGCCCGTTGCGGTCGAAGAGCGCGCATGAAAAATCGTGGCGCTCCTTCATGTTGACCGAGTGCGCGGTGGTGGCAAGGGTCTGGCCCATCTGCTCGGCCACGTTTATGAAGAGGTTGTTGAATACTTCGAGCAGCATCGGATCGGCGGTTTTTTCGTGCCGATACCTGACGGCAGCATTCGCCTGTTCCGATCCCGACCCGAGGTTCCGCAGCAGGATATGGCCATGGCTTTCGATCGAGGCGTCAAAACCCCGCTGCACGAAAAGCGTGAGCTGCTCGCCGCTTACCATAGCCGGTCCGTCAATCGTGTCGCCAGGCTCCATCGAGCTGCGATCGTATACAGGAATCGTTTCGAAGCCCGACAGAGTCCAGACCTCGCGATGCATAGCCGCGTTCCGGCTGTTGAGCTTTCTGCGGCACGCGGGTCGCGCCTGATCGGGCGGGCGGGAGGAGATCCGGCGCAGCTCAACCCGCATGTTGACGACTTCGATGGCGATATCATCGGCTCTGAACCCGTAACGGGCAAGATGTTCAGCGTGGAACCGTTCGGTTAAGGTCGCTGCGGATTCGAAGCGGAGATGTTCTCCGTTCCGGGAAACCGCGGCTTCGACGGAGATCCACGCGTCGGTTCCCATACTCCGCAGATCGAGATAAACGGTCAGGATGGTTTGCGTTTCGCCCTCTTTTTCAGGTGCGGCATCCGGCATATCCCCGACTATCGATTCGGCTTGCGGCAGAAGGACCTCGCCGGGAAGGCCCGGAGAGAGCGGCAGCATGACGGCTGCGGTGCGTCGTTCGAGACGGTCTGCCGAAGCGATGCCCCATGCCGAGAGCACACCGGCGTGGGCTGGAACCACTGCGGTCGTTATGCCGAGCATTCCGGCTATGTCGCAGGCGTGCTGCGCGGCGGCTCCGCCGAAGCAGACCAGCGCGTGAGTACGGATGTCGTAACCTCGGGCGACCGAAATGTTCTTCATTGCCCGGCACATGGTTTCGTTGGCGACTCTCAGGAATCCCGCGGCAAGCTCCTCTTTGGCAGAGGCAGTGCCTGAGCGCAGGTTCACCTCTTCGGCAAGCGCTTCGAATGCCGTTGCGGCGGCACGGGTATCGGGCGGCATGTTGCGCGAACGGCCGAAGGTGCGGGGCATGAATTCCGGAACGATGCGGCCGAGCAGCAGGTTTGCGTCGGTTATTGCCAGAGGGCCCCCGAGCCCGTAACAGGCCGGGCCGGGAGATGCGCCTGCGGAGCCCGGCCCGACGCGCAGCCGCTCGCCGTCGAAAGAGAGGATCGAGCCGCCCCCGGCCGCGACGGTTTCGACGTCGAGCATGTCGGCATGAAAGAGCAAACCTGCCGCCCCGGCTTCGCTGAGGTACCGCGAGCGCCCGTCGCAGCGCGAAACGTCGGTGGAGGTGCCGCCCATGTCGAAACCGATCGCTTCGCCGAGGTTCAGAGTCCGTGCGATTTCGGCAACGCCCGCCACGCCTCCGGCCGGACCGGAAAGAATGGTGTCCTTGGCTTTGAGAGCGGCCGGAGCGCACAACCCTCCGGAACTCTGCATGAACTCGATCGGCGCATTGCCGGCAAGCCCGGCTATCGTACCTGCATAGCCAAAGAGCACCGGAGCGAGCGATGATTCGAGCAGGACGGTTCCGGTGCGCTTGTAAAGACCGATAAGCGGCATTGTTTCGTGCGAGGCGGTGACATGCACGAATCCTGCCTCTTCGCGGGCGATGCGGGCAAGCCGGCGCTCGTGTTCAGGGTTTTTCCATGAGTTTTTGAGGGCTATGGCCAGGTGTTCGATTCCCTCGCCACGAATCCGGCAGAGAGCCTCTGCGGCCTGTTGCGGGTCGAGAGTGCGGATCACGCTGCCGTCTGCGGCGATCTCTTCATCGATGCCGATTACCAGCCTGCAGAGCGGAGGCGGCTTTTCGACCGAGAGGCTGAAAAGCCGATTACGCGTGCCGTTGCCGATGGCGTGCAGATCCTCGAGTCCTGCCGTTGCGCAAAGCGCGACCTCGGCGCCCTTGTGCTCAAGCAGGGCATTGGTTGCGACGGTGGTGCCGATGCGTATGGAACGGATCCGTTCGGCCGGCAGCGGCCGGTTTTCGGGTATATCGAGCAACTGGCGGATGCCCGCAATGCCGGCGTCGGCGTAACGGTCGGATACCGAGAGCAGTTTGAGGGTGTGCAGACCGCCCTCAGGGTCAATGCCGACGATATCGGTGAAGGTGCCGCCGCGGTCAACGGCGAATTCCCATTGCCCTGTTGCGCGACAGGGTGCCACGGAACTCATTCCCCTCCCGTCGTCGGATCGCAGACGCGGCCCATGAAAAGCAGCCTGCCCGAGCCGTTCTCCCGTATGGCGAACAGGAACGGGTGGTCGGCCCTGAAGACCGGAACAGGCACTGGCATCATGCTTTTCAGCTGCATGACCACGGCCGTCGCCGCTGCGGCTTCGGTTCCCTCCTCGCCGACATCCACAAAAGCCTTGTGGACGACTGCGCCGATATAAAGCCGGTCACGGTTCGTGACCATACCGCTGAAATCGGCGAGATTCCGGTCGAACGCATCGGTCATGCCAAGCTCCTGCAGGGTTTTGTCGAGCCGGAACGATGACGTGGTCCGGAATTTGGGAATGCTGGCATCAACCCTTCTTTCCGGCAGGTCGGATGTCCACAGGGCGAAGCGTTCGGGCGTGAGCGATTTTTCGAGGGTCTCCAGCCCGAACCGCTCTTTCGGCAGCACCACCACCATCGAAAGGTCGCGCCCGGCATAGGGGAGTTCGAGCACCTGCAGCGAGTCGCGGTCGGCATAGCCGAATGTTCCGATCCGCGTCATCAGCGGAGCTTTGGCCGTCGTGCCGGGGCGGATGTGGAACGGCGAATCGATTGTCCTGTTTTTGTCGAACGGGTGCTCCCAGTCGCCCTTGAAATAGACGGCGTTCACCAGCGCGAGTCTTGTGAGCGGGTCGAGGATACCCGGCTTGAGCAGTTCCTGAATACGGTTTTTCGTATCCTTTTCGACGCGGCGGTTGATGGCGAGTCGCGCTTTTTCGGTTTCACCGATGTAATCGACCGGCGTTACCGATGTTCCGTAGTAGCGTTTGAGCAGCGCAAGCCACGAGGGCGCAAGAGGATAGTCCTTCTGCGGCCAGATCGAGTTCGATGAGGCTATCGTCACCCTGCCTTTTTTCTCTATTGCCCGGAGCTGTTTTTCGAATGCCGAAAGAGCGGTATGGTGCTCAGTCATGTCGTCCGGCCTGACGTGCAGCACATCGGCCATCTGCCGCTGCGTGCGGTTTCCTGCGCCCGACATGGTCATGGAAAGCGCGGTTTCGATGCTGTAGGGAGAGAAAAAGAGATTGCTGTCGGTAACGGCAAGCTGGCGGTAGAGATCGACGGCAAACGCGCCGTTTTCATGCAGAGAGGCCGTGCGGGTTTCCGCATCCGCTCCGGATGCGTCGGAACGCGTCGCTGCGAGCATGACGCAGAGCAGGGAGAGCAGAATAATAATCGTGTTGTTCATGGGTATCGGGCGTTTCTTCGGTTGGTTCATCGCTGCTGCAACATCTATCGATAAGTGAAAATAATCATTTTCTTCCGCTCCCTGTACAGAGAAAGGAAACCGGAAAAAATGCTGTATTTTATTCAGTCCGGGCAATTTCTTTTTTTCAAAGCAGCCGACCGCTCTTAACAATGATAACCAAGCTGTTTCGTTACCTCAGCATCAGCCGCGACACCGAGTCGTTCAGGGATATTCACAACGCCGTGGAAAGCGATATCGAGTTCAAGGGGGGCCGCCTCTGGATTCTTATCTTCGCCATCGTTCTCGCTTCGGTGGGACTCAACACCAACTCTACGGCAGTCATCATCGGCGCCATGCTCATATCGCCGCTTATGGGCCCGATAAACGGCATAGGCTACAGCATCGCCACCTACGATTTTGTGCTTCTGCGCCGCTCGATCAAGCATCTCTCGTTTGCCATAGCCGCAAGCCTCGTCACTTCGACGCTCTATTTCGCTGTAAGCCCGTTTTCAAGCGCCTACTCCGAACTGCTGGCCCGTACCAGCCCCACCATTTACGATGTACTCATTGCCCTCTTCGGCGGTCTTGCCGGTACGATGTCGCTGACGACGAAACTCAAGGGCAACGTCGTGCCCGGCGTCGCCATCGCCACGGCGCTCATGCCTCCGCTCTGTACTGCGGGATACGGCATCGGAACCGGCCAGTTTTCATTCTTTTTCGGCGCGTTCTATCTCTTCACCATCAATACCGTCTTCATCGGCCTCTCGACGGTCATCGTCTCCCAGTTCCTGAAATTTCCGATACGCAGCGATATCGCCGAAGCGCAGAAGAAGCGGATCAACCGGTGGATTACCGCCGTTATGCTCGTCACCCTTATACCGAGCATCTATTTCGGATATATTCTCGTCGAAAAAGAGCGGTTTACGGAGAATGCCGACCGGTTCGTGAGCGCGGTGCAGTTCTTCCGGGGCGACTATCTGCTGCGAAATGAAATCGATATCGATAAACGAAAAATAACCCTCATCTACGCAGGGCGTTCGCTCACTCCGGAAAGCAAGGTAGAACTACAGAAAAGAGCCGCATCATTCGGACTCGACGATGTGACGCTTTCGTTTGAACAGGGCATTTCGTTTGCCGATATTACCGGAGAAATCACCGAAAAGGAGAAAATGCGTTCGCAGCTCAGAAGCCTTTCCATCACCCTCGACGATAGCCGGCGTATCCGCGACAGCCTGCTGCAGAGAGCCTATACCGGTCAACCCCTGCTCAGGGAGATACGGGCGGTGTTTCCGTCGGTCAGTTCATGCCTGTTTGCCGAACCCTACCGATTCAGCGTCGAAGACGGCGAAGACCCCCGGAAACTTGCCTATGTGGTCATTTCATCGTCCGATGGTCTTGCAGAAAGCGAACGGGAAAAAGTAAAGGCATGGCTCCGGGCCAGGCTGCAGAACGACACCCTGCGCGTAGTATTTGAACAGGGAGGAAATCTCTTCCGGTAAGCGGTCAAGAGGGTCGAAAAACAGAAACTGTATCAATTATGGGATATGTAGAACAGAATCTCATGCAGGGCGAAAAGCTCTATGCGAAAGCCAGGCTTCACTGGACCGTTTTCGTCAAGGCGATCGCTTTTTCGGCGATTGCCCTTTCGCTGATGGTTTATTCGTATCGGGCCACGCTTGAGGGCAATCAGGAGTTGTCGTCGGCAGCCTGGTATACCGGAGTCGTTATTCTGGTGGCCGGGTTATGGTTTACGGGAGAGGCGTTCGTCAAGCGCCAGTCCACCGAGCTGGCCGTTACGTCCAAGCGGGTGATAGCGAAATTCGGATTCATCCGGCGCAGCACCATCGAACTCAACCACAGCAAGGTGGAAAGCTTCCAGGTGGAGCAGGGCATACTTGGCCGTATGCTCGGCTACGGCACCCTCAGCATCAACGGCACGGGCGGCGGAATCACGCCGATACCGGGCATCGGCGATCCGCTCGGCTTCCGCCGCAAGGCCATGGAGGCGATCGATTCGTTCCAGGCAAATTCCTGACATCTCCCAATGGCGCTGCACCTTCATACCGGAAACCGGATGGAAACGCTTGTCGATGCGCTGGCGGAGGTTCTGCGTCGCAACCCGCCATCCGTTTTCGAACCCGAGAAAATAGTGGTGCAGAGCCGGGGAATGCAGCGGTGGGTTTCCATGGAGCTTGCGCGGCGGTTCAGCGTCTGGGCCGGTGCGGAGTATCCCTTTCCGAACAGGCTGCTGCAGCAGCTTTTCGAGGATATGGAGCTGACGCAGCCCGATTCCTCAACGTTTTCGAAAGAGACGATGTGCTGGAGCATCATGCGCCATCTTCCCGGAATGCTCGATCGGGCATCGTTTTCGCCCCTTCGCGCATACCTGAAGAACGACCGTGACGGGCTCAAGCTCTTTCAGCTCTCCGGCCGCATCGCCGATACCTTCGACCAGTATACCATTTTCCGTACCGACCTTCTCGCCGCATGGGAAGAGGGGCGGGACGACGGGGCCCGCGACTGGCAGCCGGAGTTGTGGCGGGCGCTGGTTGCGGAGAGTTCCGGCAAGCATCGTGGCCGTCTGAAAACGGAATTCTGCCTCAAGGTTCGGCACGCGCCGCTTCCGGCCGCCTTTCCGAAGCGGATTTCGCTTTTCGGCATATCATACATGCCGCCCTACCATATCGGGATGATCGAAGCCCTGGCGACGAGGATACCGGTCAACATCTTCCTGCTGAGCCCGACGCAGGAGTACTGGTCGGATATCGTTTCCCGCAGAAAGCTCTTCCGGATGAGCGAGGGCGAACGGGAACTGAGCACCGAGGGCAATCCGCTGCTTGCCTCGCTCGGCAGAAGCGGCCGGGAGTTCGCCGATCTCCTGCTCGAAGCCGGCGGCATCGAAACCGAGCACGACCTCTACATCGAACCCGCCGACGACACCCTGCTGCACGCCCTGCAGTCCGACATGCTCAACCTCAGCGGCACGGGGGAGGAGGGGGAGCGCCGTTCCTCGCCGGATCCCGCCGACCGTTCGGTGCAGGTGCACTCCTGCCACAATCCGCTGCGCGAGGTCGAGGTGCTGCACGAAAACCTGCTCGATATTCTCGAACGCCTGCCCGGTCTGGAACCGCGTGATATCGTCGTGATGACGCCCGAGATCGAGATCTATGCCCCTTACATCGCCACGGTTTTCGGTGTTTCCGGCGAGGGCGTACCGCGCCTGCCGCATTCGATAGCCGACCGCCGCATGCTCGACGAAGGAGGCATAGCCCCGGCCCTGCTGAAGCTGCTCGAACTCAACGGCAGCCGTCTCCCTGCTCCGGAGATTTTCGATCTGCTCTCTTCGCCGCCGGTGAGCCGACGCTTCAGGCTCGACGAAGAGGAACTCGATACGATTCGAGTCTGGGTAGCCGATACGCGAATCCGCTGGGGTATGGACGAGCGTTCGCGGAGCGGCCTCGGCCTGCCCCCTTTCCGCGAAAACTCGTGGAGGGCGGGGCTCGATCGGCTGCTGCTCGGCTACGCCATGCCGGACGAGGGGATGCTCTTTGACGGGGTGCTGCCCTTCGACGTCGAGGGCGACGCGGAAACCCTCGGCAAGCTCGCCGATTTCATCGATGCCGTCGAGGCGCTTTCGGCAAGGTTCGGCCGACCACGTACGCTCGAAGGCTGGCGTGATCACTTCATCTGGATGCTCGATACCTTTATCGACGCCGATGAGGAGGTCGAAAGGGAGCTCTCTCACATCGCCGCCGAAATCGACAGACTGACGGAACTTGCCGCAGAGGCCGGGTTCGAAGGCGAGACGGCGGCGCCGGTGATGATCGACTGGCTGCGCGGCCGTCTCGAAAAGTTCGAGATGGGGCTCGGCTTCATGACCGGCGGCATCACCTTCTGCGCCATGCTGCCGATGCGCAGCATTCCGTTCCGCGTGGTGGCCATGATCGGCATGAACGACGGAGCTTTCCCGCGCCAGCAGCGTCTGCCGGGTTTCGACATGATGTTCCGCGAACCGCGCAAGGGCGACCGCTCCGTCCGCGGCGACGACCGCTACCTCTTTCTCGAATCGATCCTCTCCGCACGCGACGTACTCTACCTGAGCTATGTCGGCCAGAACATCCGGGACAACGCTCCACAACCCCCCTCCGTGCTGGTGAGCGAACTGCTTGATGCCATAGAGCGGGGTTTCACATTTCCGGAAGGGGAGGACGCGATATCGCGCATGGTTGTCCGGCACAGGCTCCAGGGGTTCAGTCCCGCATACTTCACCGAAGGGTCGCCGCTTTTCAGCTACTCGACCGATAACTTCCGGGCGCTTGAACGTCGCAATGAGCGTAACCTGCGTAATGGGAGCAGGGGGCGAAATCCGGTTGAAGCCCGTCCCTTTATGGACGAACCGCTTCCGGACGCTGAGGATGTGGATCGCAGGGTGACGATCGACGATCTGGTGAAGTTTTTCGCCAACCCCTCGGCATTCTTTCTCGACCGGCAGCTCGGCCTCAAACCCTCGGCAGCGCTTCGGCCGCTCGAAGAGCGCGAGCCCTTCGGCGCCGACGGCCTCGACGCATACCTGATGCGCCAGGAACTGCTTGCGGCGCTGCTCGAAGGCAGAAATGAAGAGGCTCTCCTGCCCCTGTTCCGGTCGAGAGGTCTCTTGCCGCCGGCCCGACACGGCGAGTTGCTCTTCGGAGAGCTGCTTGCCGAGGTGAGGGAGTTCGCCGACAGATTGCCGGAGCTTAAGGGGAGTGCGACGCCAGCCGTGCTTGAAGCCGATCTCGACATCGGGGGATTCCGGCTGACCGGCAGGCTCGACCATCTTCTGCCGTCCGGGCAGCTGCTCTACCGCTGCGCGAAGATGCGGGAGAAGGATCGCATCGGCTCATGGATTCTGCACCTCGTGCTCGGTGCGTGCAGTCCGGGTCATATGCAGGAGACCCGTATCGTCATGCTCGACCGTGCCGTCAGGTACACTCCCGTGGCCGACGCGGCAGGCAGGCTCGAAACCATGCTCTCGCTCTACCGGCAGGGGCTCCTGGAGCCGTTGCCCTTTTTCCCCCGCGCCTCGACGGCCTGGGCAGGCAAGGCGGAAAAAACGGAGCGCGAGCGTACCGAAGCCGCCCTGGCCGCATGGCGTGAAGGGTACGGCGGACGCGAAGGCGAGGGTGCCGATCCGGCCTTCCGCCGCTGTTTCGGCACGGAGCCGCCCCTCGGCGAGCGCTTTGCAGCCATTGCCGAAGAGGTGTTATTACCGATGCTTGAACACGGAGGGAAGGGATGACGAATATTAACCCTGGGAGCGCAGAGCCCCAGCTCTGCATGTTCTCTGCACGTTGCCCCTCTCCTGAAGGGAAATCACGATCCGGCGTTATGCGCCACCTTGACAACGCCATGCAGTGCCGCACATGAAGATACGCATTCTCGATCCCTCCACAGTGCCGCTCTCCGGCATGAACCTCATCGAGGCGAGCGCCGGCACGGGCAAAACCTGGGCGATCACCTCGCTCTACCTTCGCCTGCTGCTTGAAAAGGAGCTGCGGCCCGAACAGATTCTTGTGGTTACCTATACCGAAGCCGCCACCAGGGAGCTGCATGCGCGCATTCGCCGCCGCATCCGCCAGGCGCTCGATGCCATGCGCGGAGATACGACGGACGACCCATTCCTTATCGATCTCTGCGATCGCGCCGCACAGGCAGGGATGGAGGAGCGGGCCGCCCTGCTGCTTGAAGCCGCCCTTGCCGAGTTCGACACGGCCGCAATCTTCACCATTCACGGTTTCTGCAATCGCGCACTGCAGGATCACGCCTTCGAGAGCGGAGCGCTCTACGACACCGAGCTGGTCACCGACCAGTCGGCGCTTGCGCGGGAGGTGATCGACGATTTCTGGCGTGAACGCTTTTTCGGCAGTGCCGACCGCCTGCTCGGCTACGCGCTGCTCAAGGGGTGGTCTCCGGACGCCTTCATGGCCTTCCTGAAATCCCTGCAGTTTTCGGGGCGTGACGAGGTGATCCCGGTCTATGGCGAGGCGGAAATCGCCCGTATCGGGCATGAAGCCGAGGCGGCTTTCGACGAGGTGCGCCGCATCTGGAGCGAAGAAAAGGCGCCGGTTTCGACGCTTCTTCGTACAGGCAAGGCGCTCAGCCGCTCCGAAAAAGCCTACAGGGCGGACAGGGTGGAACAGCTGCTCACCGACATGGAGGGTTTCATGGCCGCCGGAAACCCCTTCGGCCTTTTCGACGGCTTCGACAAGCTCACCGCTTCAGGCATTGAGGCCGGCACCAAATCCTCCGGCACCCCGCCTTTGCATCCGCTCTTCGACGCCTGCGAACGGCTGCAGGCGGCCGCTGACGAGCGGTTGCAAGCCCTGAAATCGGAGGTGGTGGCGTTTTACCGCAGGCGGCTGCCGGAGCGCAAGAAAGAGCGCAACATCCGTTTTTTCGACGACCTGCTTGCCGACCTTTATCAGGCACTCCAAGGTGGCCATGAAGCCAGCGCGATTATAGAAAGCGGATATGAATTCGCGGCCACCCCAGGTGGCCTTGAAGCCGCCGCACTTGCCGAAGCGCTTCGGAACCGTTACCGCGCGGCCCTGATCGACGAGTTCCAGGACACCGATCCGGTGCAGTACGACATCTTCCGGCGCATCTATGCCGGTTCCGAGGCGCCGCTCTTCCTCATCGGCGACCCCAAGCAGGCGATCTACAGTTTTCGTGGAGCCGACATTTTCGCCTATCTGCAGGCCGCCAGCGACGTCGGCCGGGAGCGCAGCTTCACGCTCAACACCAACTGGCGTTCGGTGCCGAAACTGCTCGACGCCTTCAACCTGCTCTTCGACAGCGCCCGTCACCCCTTCGTGTTCGACAATATTCCCTCTCCGCCGCTCGTGGCAGGAAAGGAACTGCCCCGGGATGCCGAATCTCCGGCGCCGCCGCTTGAAATCTGCCTTCTCCGATCCGGCGACGGCGACGGCAGTCTGAAGAGCGGAGAGTCCGAACGGTTCGCTGCCGGAGCCTGCGCATCCATGGTTACGGAAACCATCAACGGAGGCTCCGATGCGGGCGACATTGCCGTCATCGTGCGCACCCACCGGCAGGCCCGCATGATGCAGGCCGCACTCCGCGAGTGCGGTATCGTCTCCGTCATGCGCAGCGACGAAAGCGTCTTCGCCTCCGTCGAGGCCGAGGAAGTGCGCATTCTCATTACGGCGCTCGCCGAACCGAGCCGCGAGTCGCTCGTGCGTGCCGCCCTCGTCA
>Ga0194125_10001473_pt1 | contig 39752 bp, 32 predicted proteins | sample TA2KigC250mmetaG_FD_148626 | JGI IMG/M metagenome (GOLD analysis project Ga0194125, IMG submission 148626) | Freshwater microbial communities from Lake Tanganyika, Tanzania - TA2015034 Kigoma Deep Cast 250m | ecosystem: Environmental > Aquatic > Freshwater > Lake | place: Tanzania: Lake...
ATCTTGTCACCGTGCCGGTTCCTAGGCTGTCGTTGCGTGGCGCCCAGGCACTGCCGGTCCACTTGATGACCTGTCCGGAGGCAGCTCCGGCCTGATTGAGCTTGGGCATCGTCACCGCTGCGTCCTTGAGCTCGGCCGTATTCACGGTCGTGTCGCGGATGCCAGCCGAAGTGACCGCGCCATCCTGTATCTTCGCCGAGGTAATAGCACCGTCCTTCAGGTCGGCCGTGTTCACGGTGGTGTCACGGATGTCGGCCGCGGTGACGCTGCCGTTGACGATGTTCCCCGATGACACCGCGTCCGCCGCGACAGTCGGGTTCGGATACGTGCCGGTCAAACCGCCGCCAGCGGTTCCGCCGGGTGGCACGCCGCTGATGGTGGTATTGCTCGCAGCGGTGAGCCGTCCCTTGGCGTCTACCGTGAACGTACCGACCTGCGTGGCGCTGCCGTAGGACCCCGCCGATACGCCGGACGTTCCGAGCGTCGGGCTCGGATAGGTGCCGGTCAGGTCGCCGCCCGCGCTCTGGGCTTCGTTGACGTACCGGCCATCGCCCCAGGTCGCGTCGAATCCGACCGTACCGGTCGTGGTAATCGGATTGGGCGTGCAGACTGCGCCGGTCGCCTGAGACACGCTGGTTACGGTGCCGCCACCGCCACCCCCACCCACGCTGTCGTTCCGCGGTGCCCACGCGCTTCCGGTCCACTTCATCACCTGGCCGGACGAGGCGCCCATCTGGCTGAAGTCCGCCGCCGCAATAGTCCCGTCTGCTATCATGTTGCTGGTTACCGATGACATTTGCCCCTCGTTCACATAGGCCGCGTCGTGGTTGTGTCCGGAAGGAGCGAATGCGGCCGTGTCCCTGCCCTGCAGCAGGTCGGCACTGGCCGCCCGGGAACTCAGGTAGGCATAGGCTGAACTGGCAAGGCGCAGGCGTGGGGTCAACTCCGCACCGCCGTCAACCGCCATGGCCAGATAGGCAGCACCGGCGTCGGGCATCGAGCCGATGGGCGTCACCGAGCCGAGCAGGACCGAGAAGAGCCCGGCCTTGGTCGTAACGCCCTGGGTCTCGTTCCAAATCGGGCTGCCGCCCGAAGGGGTGGTGTAGAGCCGGAACACGACCGAGTAGTTGCCGTCCGGGACCGGGATGCCGGTCGTGTCAGTCAGCTTGCCCTGGTATGACAGGATCTGCGGAACCGCTATCGCTTCTGTCCCGTAGCTCTTATCCTGAGGCCCCTGGCTTGGGGCCGTTTTTGGTACAACCGATGCCCTATCGACGGCCAATGCCACAAGGCAAAGCGCCGTCACGACCAGTATCAGGATTCTCGCTTTCATCTTCTCCTCCTATTGCTTCTTGATCTACGCCAGCTCAGCTTCGAGCTGGGCGATCCGGATCCTGTCAGTCTTCGCTTCGTCAAACAACGCCTGAACTGCGGCCAGCAGGACGCCGTCGGCGTCAGCCAGGTTGATGCTCGTCTCGTTCCCGCCATATCCGAAGGCGCTGTGGAAGTCCTGCGCTACCGGGCCGATGTGCCTGGTCCCGTCGTTCTGGTCCTTCATCTTGTAGTCACGCGCACGGAGCGACGCAACCTTGTCGAGCAGAGTCTTCCTGTCAACCGGACGGAAATCCTCCTTGGTCATGCTGTCACAGGCTGACTCCCAGGAGTTGGAGTTCGGGGCAAGGTACGCGCCGGTGGTCATTGCAGAATTGGAGAAGAACCACGCCCCGCCGCGCGCCCGCGCCCGGAATTGGAGGATGCCAGTGGTGTAGACCGATTCCGCGGCGGTCACCGCCCCGTCACTCCACACGAACGACCCATCGTGGTTGGACCTGGCGTAGCTGCCTGCCGCGAGACTGGAGTAGCCTCGGGCTGAATTCATGAAGCCACCTGGTACGGCAGAATTGCTGCCGCTGGCGGTGTTGTAGCTTCCGCCACCGACGGTCGCGAGACTCTCATCGGCGGTGTTGAAGCTGCCGCCGCCGACCACGGTCCAGATCGCGTCCGCGAGGTTGCGGTTCCCGCCGCCGACAAAGGAGTACTGCCCATTCGCGACGTTCCTGTTTCCTCCGCCGACGGCGCTCCAGTACGCACTTGCGGTGTCGTCCGAACCGCCCGCGACGACAGAATACCCTCCGTCCGCCACATTGTACCCGCCGCCGCCTACCACTGCGCAACTTCCGCGAGCATCGTTGTAGCAGCCGCCACCGACCGTGCTCCAATCCATGCCGGCGACGTTAACCTGCCCGCCAGCGACCGTCGTGTATCGGTAGTCCTGCCCTGAGAGCCCGGTGGTACAGGCAACGCCAAGGTTGACGTGCGTGCTACGGGCGGCGCCGTACAGCATGTTGCCGGAACCGCCGCGGGCAATGCCGAGCTGGCGTATTGTGAAGAGCACACTGTCGGGAGTCCCTCGTACCCACGCGTTGTCGCCACCAGCGCTTGCAAGCGCATAGCCTGCAGTGTCTGCCTTGTACGCGTAGGCCACACTCACTACACGCAGGCGCGGTACGAGTTCTGGCCCGCCGCCGACAGCCATGCCCAGGTACAGCCCGCCTGCGGCAGGGACCGAACCGATGGGCGTCATCGCTCCCAGCAGCACTGAGAACAGCCCGGCCTTCGTCGTGACGCTCTGCGTCTCGTTCCAGAACGAACTCCCCCCCGACGGCACGGTGTAGAGCCGGAACGCGACACTGTAGGTCGAGTCCGCGACCGGTCGGCCGAGCGTGTCGGTGAGCTGCCCCTGGTACGAGAGCATCTGCGGAATCGCGATGGCGTCAGCGCCATCGACCATGGACGATGGACTATGGACGATGGACTGACGGTCGCGGACCGCGTTGTCGGCCGCGAAGGTGAAGGCGCAGAACAGCGCCGGCAGCAGGATCGTGAACTTCATCTGACCTCCCAGGTATGTCAGGGCTTCCCATTCTCGTGGCGACGGATGGGGACTGTCCCGGCGTGGACTGTCCCCAAGGCCTGAAGCCGTAGCACGGGACGCGCCACCCCGCTCGCGCACGCCTAGTTATAGCCCCACCCGCTCAAGTGTCAAGTTGCGCCAGCTGGCGCCAGTCGCCTGCCCAGAAGCAGAAGGCGGGCCTGCGCCCGTCTTTGCCCCTTATGCTGTCTACTCACGACCACTTGCTCCTGTCGTTAGTCGGGGAATAGAACGGCAGGCAAGTCGGGAGACTGACCCGCACGCGACCTTGACTGCTGTCTCGACTGCAGCTCGGGCAACAAGCTCCCGAACTCACTGGAGAACAACCCGTAGAACAAACCGGCGAACTCCGTCCCCGGCTCTCCAGCACCCAAGCTCCCGAACTCCTGTTCACGTTCCTCCACTGACACCTGTCTACTGAATTCTGCATACTGTCCTCTTCGCAGTCTCCCCGTCTACTACCTACTCTGTTCTGTACTCTGCCATCGCGGTCTTCCCCCGGGTGAAGGTGCCCTTCCCGGCCATAAATGATCAGTAGGTGCGGAGCGTTGAGGTTACTGGGACAAGCGAGAGAACATACGTGATGAGTACTCTTATCATGCGGGCGGAGACGCTCGCGTCGGTATCGGCACCACAACGTGTGGTATTGGCCGGACGCAGCACCACAATCCTGCCGCCCACTCCACGACCCACAGGCCGCCTCCCCCCTAGCCTCTGCCGACACATCGCGAGACGCATCGGAACGGACAACTGCGCGAGCATCGACTCGTACATCGAGCCGAACAACGGTGCGAACAACAGCCGGAACACCGACCGGTAAGACTTCGTGAACAACGCGCGGTACAGCGACGGATTCAGGTCGAGGTTCAGGTCCGGGTTCAGCTCAGGACACAGCTCACGACGCAACCACCTGCGCAAGCGAGTATACAGCGCGCGGAGCTTCTTCCGCTACTTCGTGACGAACATCGAGCGGTACTTCGCCAGATTCGACCGCGCGTGGTGCCGAGTCCAGACCAGAAGTGCGGTCGCGGCGTCGGCAAGGGCGAGAACCGCCTTCATCACCGGGACACCAGGTTACGAGGGTCTGCAAACGAAGAGCGCCTATGGCGAACGAGAAAGCCGGCGGGCGCGAGCCCGCCGGCCTGTGTATTCGGTAGAGTCTAGACGAGGTAGTCGCCGCGGGGAGTGTAGTGAGTGTGCAGGTACTTGTGGCTCACCTCGCCGCACGGCCCGTCGGTGAGGAACTCCGAGTAGAGTTTCAGCACGTGCGGGTTCTCGTGCGATTTGCGGATGGGCAGGCCCATATCCTCGGAGTAGATCGCCTTGGCCCGGGCCGCGCGAATGGCGGGCGAAGTGGGAATCGGTTGGCCGCCGCCGCCGAGGCATCCGCCCGGGCAGGCCATGAACTCGATGAAGTGGCAGCCGGCAAACTGCCCCCCCGCCTTGATGTCTTCCATCACTTTGCGGGCGTTGGCCGTCCCGTGCGCCACCGCAACCTTGAGTGTCGCACCTTTGAGCCACGACCAGTCCTTGCCCAGCTTGCCTTTCTTGATGAGCGGCTTGAACAAATCGAGCATCGGGCCGGTCTGCGGCACCTTGATCTCCATGTACTTGATGCCCTCAAACCCGCGCACCGGGATGATGTTGGCGTCGGTGAAGACCTGCTCGGCCTTCAAGCCCGTCACCACCTCGACCACGGTCCGGAGCGCCGCTTCCATCACACCGCCGGAGGCGCCGAAGATGAGGCCGGCGCCCGAAGCGTCGCCGAACGGCAGGTCGAACTGCGACTTGGGCATGTGCGGCAGGTCGATCCCTGCCTCCCTTATCATCTGCGCGGTCTCGCGGGTGGTGAGGCCGTAGTCCACATCCTTGTACCCGGTCGAACGCATCTCCGGCCGGTTCGCCTCGAACTTCTTGGCCGAGCACGGCATCAGCGAAACGGTCACGATGTCGGCCGGGTTGATGTTCTGCTTCTGGGCGTAGTAGCTCTTGATGAGCGCGCCGAACATCTGCTGCGGCGATTTGCAGCTCGACATGTAGGGCAGGTACTCAGGGTAGAAGTGCTCGATGAACTTGACCCAGCCCGGCGAGCAGGAGGTGAACTGGGGCACGAACGTCTCTTCCTTCTTGACCAGCGCCTTGTAGAGCCGTGTCAGGAGCTCGGTGCCTTCCTCGATGATGGTGAGGTCGGCCGTGGTATTGGTGTCGAAGACCATGTCGAACCCGGCGCGCCGCAGCGCGGTGTTCATTTCGCCGGTCATCGAAGTGCCGGCCTTGAAACCGAACTCCTCGGCAATGGCGGCGCGCGGGCTGGGCGCGGTCTGCATCACGACGTGCTTTTTCGGGTCATCGATACCCGCCCAGATCTCGTCCGATGGGTCTTTGGCCCGGAGCGCGCCGGTCGGGCAGCGGTTGATGCACTGGCCGCAGTTGATGCAGATGACGTCGGCGAGCGGCCGGTCCTCGAAGGTCTCGATCCGCGTCTTGTCGCTGCGCTTGGCCGCGGTCAGGACGCCGACCGACTGCAGGTCGATGCAGGTGCGGACGCACCGCCGGCAGACGACGCACTTGTTCATGTCGCGCACGACCGAGTAACTGGAGCGGTCGACTTCGAACCGGGGCTTGTCCGGGTGGCCAAAGCGGAAGAAATCGACGCCGTACTCCTTGGCCAGCGCCTGCAACTCGCAGTTGTTGTTGCGGAAGCAGGAGTAGCACTCGCCGTAGTGCTTCGAGAGGATGAGGTCGAGAACGTGGCGGCGCGCCTGGCGGACGCGCTGGCTGGTCGTGCTGACCGTGATCGGCTCGGTGATGGGAAATGTGCAGGCGGTCTGGAGCGTACGTTGTTTGGCCACTTCCACCACGCAGATGCGACAGACACCGGCAAGGCAGAGGTCCTCATGGTAGCAGAGCGTCGGGATGCGGATACCGACGGTCTTGGCCGCGTCGAGGATGGTGGTGCCGAACGGCACCTTGATGTCGAGATCGTCCATCTTGACCGAGACAAGGCCGCCGATGTCGCCCGGCTTGCCCGCCAGGACGGTCATCGGCTTCTCGCTGGTCGGGGCGGTCCCGCCCGGCGCGACCCGTTTGGGGTTGGCGCCGGGAGCTTGGGGCTTGGTGCTGGAGGCTTTCTTCGTAGGCATCGTGGACTACTCCTTCGTCGCGGGCACGCGGCCCAGGATTTCCGACCGGAAGTGCTCGGTGATGTCGAGGAACGCATTGGCGCTCGATTGTCCCAGGCCGCACTTGGACGCGGCCTGCATCGTGCGCCCTAGATTCTGCAGCTCGCGCAGATAGTTGATGGAGCAGCGTCCCTGCTTCAACAGGTGCACGCCCTCCAGCAGTTTCGGGTTGCCCTCACGGCAGGGGGTGCACTGGCCGCAGGACTCCTCGACGAAGAAGTCGAGGAAGTTCTCGGCCACGTGCAGCATATCCCGCTGCTGGCCGATGACGATGACCGAGCCTCCGGTCGCGAGGTCCTCAAAGCCCAGCTTGCGGGCGAATTGCGCCGCCGGGACCGTCCGCCCCGAGGCGCCGCCTACCTGCACTGCCTTGGCTCCCTCGCCCTCGACGAGTTTCAGGATGTCCCTGACGCTGGTGCCAAAACCGACTTCATAGACGCCAGGGCGCTTGCAGTCGCCGGATATCGACAGCAGCTTCGATCCGGTTGAGACGTCGGTACCCAGCTTCCTGAACCACTCCGGTCCTTTGACGAGTATGTGCGCGCAGGCGATGAGCGTCTCGACGTTGTTCACCGAGGTCGGAACGCCAACCAGCCCGGTGTTCACCGGGTAGGGCGGCCGGTTGCGCGGCTCGCCGCGTGAGCCCTCAAGCGACTCGATGAGGGCGGTCTCTTCGCCGCAGACGTAGGCGCCGGCGCCCATGCGGATTTCGATGTCGAAGTCGAAGTCCTTGCCCAGCACTTTCTTGCCGAGCAGCTTGTTCTTGCGCCGCTCCGCCAGCGCGGCCTCCAGCCCGGGCCGCATGTAGGCATACTCGGCACGCAGGTAGATGACCCCGAGCCTGGCGCCGATGGCGTAGCCGCCGATGGTGATGCCGTCGAGCAGCACCTCGGGCCGCTCGGTCAGGAGCAACCGGTCCTTGAAAGTACCCGGCTCGCCCTCGTCGGCGTTGCAGACGAGGAACTTCTTCGGGGACTGGGCCACCGCGCAGAGATTCCACTTCACCGCGGTCGGGAACCCGGCGCCGCCGCGACCGCGGATGCCGGACTCACGCACGACCCGGATGACCTCGGTCCGCGACAGCGAAAGCGCCTTCTTCACGCCCGAGCCGGCTTCGTAGCGCTCCATGATATGAACGACGCTAGCCATGGTGCGCCTCCTTCTCTTCCAGTTGCGAGGCCGGGCCGAACATTCTCCGGTACTTCTCGAGGATTTCCGATACCAGTTCCGGGCTGACCTCGGTGTAGACGTCATTGTTCACGAGCATGGCCGGGCCGTGGTCGCACATGCCCAGGCAGTTGCAGTACTCGAGTGAGAAAAGCCCGTCCTGGGTCGTGCGGCCGAACCCGATGCCCAGCTCGTTCTCGAGCTGACGCGCAACCTCCTTCTTGCCCACGAAGTCACAGGAAAGGGTGCGGCAGAGCCGGATGGCGAACTTCCCCCGCGGCTCGGTCGAAAGGAAAGAATAGAAAGAAGCCACGCCGTAAACCTCGGTCGGGAACACCCCGAGTTGGCGGGCAATCTCCTGCATCGCAAAGTCGGAAACGCAATGGTACTTCTCCTGTACGGCCTCGAGGATCGGCATCATCCCGTCGCGCTTGTGCTCGTACTTCTCCGCCAATTCCGCGATTTCGTGGCGGAGCGATTCTCTTTCAGTTGCCAGCATCTTCATTTCCTCAGGAACTTCTTGACCTTGGCGACCAGGTCTTTGGGCGCAACCGGCTTGGACACAAACTCGTCTACCGGCGCCATTTCGGAATCCTTACCGAACTTGTAGCCGGTCACGTGGCCGATGGAGGACAGGATGATGATCGGCGTCTTCACACCCTTGTGGCGCAGATCCTGGGCAACCACGAACCCGTCATCCGGCTGCTCCATCATCACATCGAGTATGATGAGGTCGGGTTTCTCTTTGTCGACTCCACGCATAGCCTCTTCCCTGCTCGTGGCGGTGGCCACCACATATCCCTCGGCCGAGAGGATGAGCTGCAGGGAATCGACGATATCCGGGTCGTCGTCAACGATCAGTACCTTCGGCATAGCGACTCCTTATTAATTCTTGCCTGTCTTCGGGTCTGGCCAACGGATTGTTGCGAATGGTACGGGGTGCGACCTACCGAGTGCAGTGTATCAGAAACCAGCCCGGCTGGCAAGTCCCGCCGAATCCGACGCCAAGAACACCAAGCGTACAGTGACATTGCCTGCCGGACCTTCTTCGTCTCTTTGCACCTTGGTGGTGAACTCCCAAATCGAACCTGGGAGTGGTGAACCGCGGTTGACTGAGGCGCGTCGCCGGCTATCTTCTATCATCAAGGAAGACGAAAGCTCCACACCCGTGAACGGGCCGGAAATGCGCACCCCGGAAGACTCGGCCGGACCGCTGCACGAGGCCGCGGTGCAGATGGTCATCGAGGACCTGAAGCACCTCTGGTTCTCGGGCAAGTCGCTGTTCGAGGTGCTCGACGTCGTCTTTGAGACGATGCGCCATATCATTCCGTTCGACCGGATGTCGGTGGCCTTCTACAATGAGGAAACCGGCATGGTCGTGTCCCGCTGGGTGCGGAGCGATACCGAGGTGAAACGCGTCGACAAGGGCTACTGGGCAGAACTCAAAGGCTCGTCGCTCGAGCCAATTCTCCGCACCGGCCGGCCCCGTATCATCAACAACCTCGAACAACACCTCGCCGCCCGGCCCGATTCCAGGGCAACCCAGGACATCCTGAAGGACGGCGTGATGTCCAACCTGACCTGCCCGCTGCGCGCCGGCGACCGCGCCATCGGCCTGCTCTTCTTCAGTTCACGCAAGCCCGACAACTACCAGCCCAGCCACATCGACACTTTCCTCGCGGTCGCGGACTCGCTCTCTCTCGCGGTCGAGAAGGTCAAATACCTCGACGACCTTGCCCAGGCCAAGCACAACTACGCCCAGATACTCTATTTCGTCGCCCACGAACTGAAGGCGCCGCTGGCCTCGATTGTGACTCTCGGCCAGACCCTGACCGAAGGCTACCTCGGCAAACTCACGCCCCAACAGGCCGAAAAGGTGCAGCGGATGATTGCGAACTCCAACTACCTGGTCAATCTCGTGCGCGACTACCTCGACCTGTCGCAAATCGAAACCGGCGAACTCCGGTATCATCCCGGCCCGGCCGTGGACCTGGTCGAGGAAGTCATCCGGCCGATGGTGGAAATCCAGTCAACGGCTGCCAGGGCCCGCGGCATGACCATCGAGACCGACCTCGAGTACCTGGTCGCGCCCTGCGACGCAACCCTGCTCAAGGTCGTCTTCAACAACCTGCTCGGCAACGCGGTCCGGTACGGCCGTGAGAATTCGAAGATCCTGGTCCGGCTCGTGCGCCGGAGCTTCTCCGACTACGCTGACTCGGGCGAGCACGTCCGCCAGTACTGGGCGCTCTTCTCGGTACGCAACGAAGGCGTCGGGTTCGCGCCGGAACAGAAGCAGAAACTCTTTGCCCGGTTCCAGCGCCTCAACCATCCCGAACACAAGGGCGTGACCGGTTCCGGCCTGGGCCTGTACATCTCGCGCCAGATAGTCATACGGCACGGCGGCGAGATCACGGCCGATTCCGAACCGGGCAAGTGGACCGAGTTCCGGTTCCGCATCCCGCTCCGGCAGGAAGCCCCCCTGGCGAGCACGCCAGCGTAGGGACGACCGATCCGGCCGCCTTCCTTCACGCGCCTGCATCCTGTTGTCAGCAAGAACCGGACACCGACGTCGCCGGGCTGCGGATGCTCCCTGGTGAGGAGGGAAGACGAGTCCCTTGACTTCCGACTGACCCTACCCTGCGGTCAAACCTGCGATGCGCATCCTATCGGGGAAGAAACGCAGAACAACCAAGGGTCCTCGCCTTGGCTGTTGCCCGCATTCTGGCCTGATCGGTGACTGGGAATCAGCTAGTCGTCAGTACCTGTACTACTTCGCCCTCAGCGCCTTCGCCAGCTCCTTGCCAAAGCCCCTAGCGCTGCTCCTGAGCGCGGCGCTCGCCGCGAGCTTCGCACCATCCGGGCAGGGCGCGGCTACGTGCTGGCCCAAGTACTCTATGCCGGCGTAGCGTGAGAACCGTGCGAACACTTGCACCGCCAGGTCCGCGCCGTCGAACGCATCGCCACCCGCGGTCAGCACCAGTGCCCACTTGCTCCCCTTCAGCAAACCCTCGCCGGTCAACAGCGCAAAACACCGCTCCAAGGCCGACTTGACCCGGGCGGTCACGCTCCAGCAATAGATCGGGCTGGTCCAGAGCACGAGGTCGGCGTCGATCATCTTGTCGTACAGCTCGGTCATGTCGTCACCCTGTGCGCAACCGGGCGCTCCCTTGGTCTTCGTGCACGCAAGACACGCCTGACATGGGTGGATATCCAGCTCACACAACTTCACCCGCGTCACCTTGTTGCCCTTGCCCATACCGGCCAGCACCCAATCGGTCACCGCGCTCGTGTTTCCCTTCCTCGGGCTTCCTTCGAGCACAAGAACGTGATTCATGCCGATCTCCTCTCTTGTGGAATCGTCATTGCGGGACTCTCACTACCCCGAACGGAATCCCAGTTGCGCGCGACAATCAGACAACCCGGGTCCGGGGCGGCACCGTGGCAATGTCAACCGATGTCCGCGTCGGCGACTACTTGGTCGGGCGAGGCGAATCCGGGTCGCCGGCGACGTACTGTTCAAGCATCTGCAGCGCTTCGGGCAGCACCGACAGTCGACGGGACGGGTCCGAAACGCGAGCCCGCTGCAGCAGCGTTCTTCTGGAAACGACCTTGGCTACCGCTGCACAGTACTCCGCCAGGGCCTGAGCCCAGTATCCGGTCGGCAGTTGCGGCAACCCCATATACTCCTGATTGGTGCGCCACAGCCTGTCCAGCTCCGCAGCCACCGATGCCGGATCGGTGTTCTCCTCGGTGTACGGTCGCATCAACTGCCCTTGCACGCCCCGGACGCCGACGAATTCCCCGAGCGCCCGGCCGAACTTCCTCAACGCCTTGGCCGACACCGCGCCGAAGTCGGCGGACGCTCGCACCTGTACCAGCGTCGACAGGCACTGCTTGACCGCGTCCTCGGCGGCGATCTGATCGGCCAGCTGCTGTGCGCCGCCAACGCTCTCCGCCAACTCCACAACGATGCTCTTGGCACAGCCGGTGAGCGCGCTCTTGGCGACGTCCGCGACTATTACTTCAATTGGGTTCATTGGTGAAGGTCCGAGTCAGGTTGCTGCACTGGATACTCCTTGTTACCTGGTCCGAAGTTGAACCAAGCTGCTGCTGTCACCATACCAATTATCCGTGAGTCGGGCAGTATGTCAAGAGCAGACGGCGGTGTGGTGCCAGACGGCTTCCGGTTGCGGCGCGCCTTCCCGCGATACCCGGTCGCGACCTCCCAGTGATCCGGGGTCCATCCTCCTCATTCACAGCTTTCTTCCGGGCCGGACGGCAGATCCCGAGTTCTTCGGTGACTGCGCCTGCTTGACTTTGCGGCCGGGGGCGATAACGTGACCCGCATGGAAGAGATAAAGCTCCGCTACGGCGTCAACCCGCACCAGACTCCAGCGCGCGCATTCGTCCCTGACGGCAAGCTGCCGTTCATGGTGCTGTCCGGCGCGCCCGGATACATCAACCTGCTCGACGCGCTCAATTCGTGGCAACTCGTACGCGAGATGAAGGAGCTGACCGGCCTGCCATCGGCCGCCTCGTTCAAGCACGTCTCTCCGGCCGGTGCCGCAACCGGCCTGCCGCTCTCGCCGGAACTTGCCGAGTCGTGCTTCGTCAAAGCCGCCGACCTCTCGGCGCTGGCCACTGCGTACGTCCGGGCACGTGGCGCTGACCGGCTCGCCTCGTTCGGCGACTGGATTGCGCTTTCCGACACCGTTGATGAATCCACCGCGAAGGTCATCAGCCGTGAGGTTTCGGACGGCTGCATCGCGCCCGGGTACGAACCGGGGGCGCTCAAGCTCCTGCAGGGCAAGAAGAACGGCACCTACCCGGTTCTCCAGATGGACCCGTCCTATCGGCCTCCCGAGTTCGAAGCCAAGGAGGTCTACGGCGTCACACTTGAACAGGCCCGCAACAACACGCCGATAACGTCCGCGTTGCTCGACAAAGTCGTTACGTCCAGGAAGCAGATCCCGGACGAAGCCCGGACCAACATGCTCGTCGCCACACTGGCCCTGAAGTACACTCAATCGAACTCAGTCTGCGTCGCGTATGACGGACAAGTCATCGGCATGGGCGCGGGCCAGCAGTCACGCATCGCCTGCACCCGCATCGCCTGCGCCAAGGCCGACAAGTGGCTGCTCCGACTTCATCCGCAGGTGCGCGGACTCGACTTCAAGAAGGGCACGACCCGCACCGACAAGGCCAACGCGATCGACCTCTTTCTCGAAGAAGATGCAGCCGAGGCCGAACTCACGGCCTGGCGTCTCAGCTTCAGCACCATGCCGGCGCCGCTCTCCCGCGACGAGAGACAGGAGTGGCTCACCCGCTTTGACGCGGTAGCGCTCAGTTCCGATGCCTTCATCCCCTTCCGCGACAACATCGACCGTGCAGCCCGTTCCGGCGTCCGCTACGTAGTACAGACCGGCGGCTCCTCCCGTGACGAAGGCATCATCCGCGCCGCCGACGAATACGGCATGGTGATGGCCTTCACCGGCCTCCGCCTCTTCCACCACTGACCCGCTCACGCAGGATTCCCGGACGTCAAGCCGCAGACTTGGGCTGGCGGTCTCTAGATGGAGGGCGGGCCGCACGCCCGCCCAGGAATCCGGCCCGCAGGAATCAGTCAGTCACGATCAGCTTGCCCTGGCGGTCGCGGTCCCGGTCACGACAAGGGACAAGAGAGTACCGCGCGGCGCATCAACCGGCGTGTCAGATCAGGGCTCGTCTTTGGGACGCAGGCCCAGCGCGGCGAGCACGCTCTCTTTCCCGGCGTTGAGCTGCCAGAGCGCCATCGTACCGAGCGCCCGCATCGTGTGCGGCACCGACTTCGAGTCGCGCTCGTGCACCCGCAGCAGCAGCGGCAGGGTGACGAACCGGAGCAGGCCCGCAGCCATGAACATCATGTGGTAGTTGATGAAGGTGCGCCCGGCGATGGCCACGTGGAAACCGTGCAGAGCCTGGGCGATGACGCCGGAGAGCATCGAAGCCGCGAACGCGCCCAGCCCGGTGACCGCGGCGTAGATCGCGAAGTAGCTCTCGCGGTGGGCCGGGTTGTCGGCCAGTTCGAGGAGCAGGTTCCAGAGACCGAGGCTGGCGCCGCTCCAGACCAGGCCGTTCATCAGGGCGTCGCCCCAGATGGGCAGGCGGAACGACGGCGTCGCGAAGAGCCAGAGCAGCGGCATCACCCCGACCAGCGCGAAGTTCAGAACCGTGACCGGCCGCGCGCCGAACCGGTCGACGGCCCGGCCCCAGAACAGCTGCATCACCATGCCGGTCACGCCGCCGATCATCGAGTAGACGCCGATGGCGGCAAAAGAGAAGTGCAGGTTCTTCATCATGTGGACGATGTAGAACGGCGACGCGAGCGTGCCGGTCACGAACCAGACCGCCAGAAAGAGGACGAGCTTGCTGAACTGCGGTTCCTTCAGCGGCCCGATGAAAGTGTCGCGCAGGCCCAGGCGCGGGCGCGGCGGAAGTTCAGGCTCGGGTTGGCGGAGTAGGAGGAGCGTCGAGACCAGGCCGAAGACTACGGCGAGACCGAAGGCCAGCGCGTAGCCCAGCGGTTCGTGTCCCTGCGCCTTGAGCCAGTCCATGCCCCGGCCCGCGCCGTACGCAGCCGTCACGCCCAGGATGCTGTGGATGGCATTACGCAGACCAAAGAACCTGCCCCGCCTCTCCTCCGGCACCAGGTCCGTGATCCACGCCTGCCAGACCGTACCCGCGATGGTCATTATCAGGCTCGACACTGCGACCGTGACGAAGAAAAGCACCAGGCTGACCTTCATCTGCAACAGCAGGAACGGGATGAGCACTATGAAGACCGAACGGCCGATACCTGCGGTCCAGATGAGCAGATTCTTGCGCTCGCCGGCGCGGCGCACCAGGTAGCCGGACAGGAACCCGAACCCGGTGACCAGGGCAGGGATGGCGGAAAGCAGCGCGATCTGGAATGAGTTGGCGCCAAGCCAGAGAGCAAGACCGGTCAGGAACATCCCGCCCGCGAGCGTGGCGTAGAGCATCGCGAACCCGCCTTCGACAATCGAGACGCGCAGTCCGCGGTTCACCTCGGAAGCGGATAGTGATCTGGTGGTCGAGTGGTCCGGTGGTCCGGTGCCGGAATCCAGTCCCGTGTTCGTCTTCACGTGACCTCTTGGCCACTGGGGCAATGGGACACTTCTGCGGCGCGATAGGAACTCCGCACGAGCGGACCGCAGAGCGCGCCCTTGAAGCCCATCGCGAGGGCCTCTTTCTCCAGCGCCACGAATTCTTCGGGCGTCAAGTAGCGCTCTACCGACAGGCACCTTCGCGCCGGCTGGAGATACTGGCCGACCGTAACGATGTCACAGCCTACCGAGCGCAGGTCGCGGAGTGCCTGCCGCAGTTCGTCGTCGGTTTCTCCCAGTCCGACCATCAACCCGCTCTTGGTCGTCAACTTAGGCGCGATACGCTTAACCGTCGCCAGCACGGCGAGTGAACGCTCGTAGGAAGCACGCGGGTCACGTACCTTCGGCGAGAGCCGCTCGACTGTCTCCAGGTTGTGTCCGAACACGTCGGGAGAAGCCGACACCACCATCGCTGCCAGATCCTCTCTTCCGCCGAAATCAGGCGTGAGAACCTCAACCAGAGGGGACGCGGGCCGCCCATTTTGCACTTTGCCTTCTGCACTTTGCATTTTGACTTGCCTGGCTGCTTCCGCGAACATCCCCGCCCCGAGGTCCGGCAGGTCGTCGCGGTCAACCGAGGTCAGGACGACGTAGAAGAGCTTGAGTTCAACGACAGCGCGGGCAACGCGTTCGGGCTCGGTCTTATCCAGCGTGCCCTGCGGGTTCCCGGTCCTGACCGCGCAGAATCGGCAGTGGCGCGTGCAGGTGTCACCGAGAATCATGAACGTCGTGGTGCCGCGTCCCCAGCATTCGGCGAGATTGGGACACCGAGCCGAGCTGCACACGGTGTTGATGCCGTACGCTCGCAGCCGCTCGTTGGTCGCCTCGAACTCCGCGCCAGACGGCACGGCCGTCCGCAGCCAGTCAGGTTTTCTCATCGGGAGTGAATTCTACCATAAAGACATAAGGGCACAAAGGGAAGTGAACGGAATACGGTTCACGGTATGCGGTGCACGTTCCGCGGTTAGGCGCGGAATCTAAGGCAGGACTTGGGGCAGTTGGCCACGCACTCGTTGCAGCGGATGCACTCGAGCTGGTTCTGGCTCTGCACGGGGTCAATGTCCATCGGGCAGACCTTGCGGCAGATGCCGCAGTGAATGCAGGTGCTCTCGTCCAGCTTCAGGTTCATCAGACTACCCTTGTTGAAGGGCGAGTAGACGGCACCGATGGGACAGATGATGCGGCAGAACGGGCGCTTGATGGCGATGGCCGCGACGATGAAGAAAAGCAGCAGACCGATCTTGACCCAGTAGAGCCAGCCGACCAGGCCACGCAGGGCATTGACCGGATCCCAGAGCACGAGCGGGATGCCGGCGCCGAACGTCCCCTGCGGACAGAGCTTGCAGAACCACGGCTCGGCAGTGAGATAGGAAGCCACGCCTGCCACGAGCAAGAGCACGCCGAACTTGAGAAAGTTGGAGGGAAGCGACACCTTGACCACCACATCCAGCATCACGACCACGAAGAGCGACGCCAGGGCCAAACCGATTCCCAGCGGCAGGCCCGACAGAGGGCCGACATGGAAGGCAGGATTGCCCAGCCAGCCGAGCAGGAAACCGGCGACTGCGGCAAGTATGGCGCCAAGCCAGCGCCCGGTAATCCCGAACAGGATCATGGCGACAAACCCGGCCGCGACCGCGTACCCGATTTCGAACTTGAACCAGACGACAAGCGCGAGCCCGACCGCAGCCAGGAATCCGCCCAGCCGCATCCGGCGCGGCAGTTCGAGCTTGCCTTTGATGACAATGGCCAGCACCGCCAGGTTGAACGGCAGCCACGCGTAGAGGAAGACCCGCAGCGGCGGCAGTTTCAGAAAGAAGATGAGCGCCGTGGCGATCAATGCACTGATGAGGCCGACTCCTCCGAACGACGCCCAGCGCTTGTTTCCCGCCTTCGCGCCAACCTTGACCTTGAAGAGCAGGTCCTGCCACATTCCGAACGGACAGAGCCAGGCGCAGGCCGCCCGCCCGACCACCGCGCCGACGACGATGAACATGCCGAGCGGCAGCCAGGGCAGCAGCTTCATGCCGACCATCTGCTGGGTAGAGCCGATCGGGCAGGCGAAAACCGCCAGGGGCCCACCGTAGCAGTTGAGTATCGGCTGCGGCAGGTACTTCAGGAAACCCTGGTAGAGTATCTTGTTCTGGAGGTAGGCGACGATGTAGGCGTTGAGCAGGACCGCCGATGCTATCTGGACTACGCGGTAGGGAGCGACACGGCGGCGCAGGAAAATGACCGTAGCCAGCATGATCAGGGCGAACGGCAGCCACCCGAAGACGAGTACCCGACCCAGCGGCAGCTTTTCGCCGAAGCTCAGGAACGCGGCCGCGACCGCGCCGGTCAGGGCAATGACGCCGAAAGAGAGCCAGCGGTTGAGGATGGTCGGCCGGCCGAGGAACAGGGCGAGAAAGAGCCCCAAACCCAGCATCGAGGCCAGCCCGTAGTAGAGCACGCCCCAGTCAAAATGCCCGAGGAATTTGAGCAGGAGCGTGGAAACTGCCGACGCTCCGGCGATGGCAATGAACACACAGACTCGCGTCCGGGCGCTGATGTCGAAGCGCGTGCCGGTCATAGTGCCGGAACCTGCATCGAGGCTACACGAGCCCCATGCAGGACAGTCATATCTGGGCTGCGAAGCGGTGAATCGTCTCCGGGTCCCCGGCCCTGATACCGAGCACGACCGCGGCCAACCCGACAACCGCGAGGACAACGAAACTGATGCGCCGCTTCACTTCTAGAAAGTGCTGATGAGCTGTGCTTTGATGCCGCTGAAGGGCGCTTCTTCACGGCAGACACCGCCCGAGCAGGTGTAGCCACCGCGCTCGGAGCCGATCCGCACGCGCAGCATGTTCCGCTCGGTTATCGACCAGACTGCCTCGACCACCGGCCACGACGTTTCACCTTTGAAGCGCCGGTCGAGCTTCATGTCCACGAACTGGTAGCCGACGGTGAAGAGGAGCGCTTCGCCGTAGCCGTAGCTGGCGGAGATGGCGGCCTCGTGGTACTTCCACGGTTCGACCATGTGTCCCGTGTCCTCGGTGACGAAGTTATACTCGGCCTCGAAAGCGAAGGTGTGCTGGCCGAACAGGTAGTTGGCATGGATGGTCGGCTTGTCGGTCGCGCGGCTGGCCACATGCAGCTCGATGTTCTCCTGCACCATGTGGTTGAACTTCGCCTCGAACGTCCAGTCGGTCCCGAGCGAGTACCGCACCTTGCCCTCACCCTCGATCACGCCCTTCGTCGAATCGCGCGGGGCACTCAGGCTGCCGAGACTCGCCTCAACATAGAGCGGCGCAGTCGGAGTACCCGACGCGGTCACGCCGAACCCGCGTTCATCCACTCCGCGGTTGATGGCCACGCCGGACTTGATAGGAGTCGGCGGGTCGGTGTAGCGGTAAGTCCTCCTGTCCGCCAGCACGACGTCCGGGAACCCGAGCTTGTCGTAGTCTACGTACTCGCCGACTATCGAATAGCTGCCGATGGCGACGGTCCCGGTGAGGTAGTATCCGAATCCCTTCTCGCGGCCGCCGACATAGGGTTTGGTGCCGAGCCGCTGACAGACTTCGCCGTAGATCTCGACCGGACCGACCGAAATCGTGGCGTCGCCGCCGAAGAGCTCGTTGAACGCTTTGGGCGTCGGGTCCTGGGTGCGGTTCACGCGCACGTACCGCCCGCCGAACCCGGCGAAGCTGAACGGCCGTGATGACAGGTTTGCGCCCAGCACCTGGTCGTTCGTGTCGGCGTGAACCGAATCGGCGTTCATCACCCGGTAGGCATTCTCCTGGAAGAAGATGTCACGCATCCGCGCGCCGAGCAGCACCAGTTCGGTCTGCCGCGGCAGCCGACCGATGAAGCGCAGGCCGTTCAGACTCTTGTAGTGCCGGAAATCGTCGTCCGAGTACGTCCGCAGGGCGAGCCCCTTGCCGAACGTCTGGAAGAACTTCCCGTACAGGACCTCGAGCATCTTCGGGCTGTAGGCAACGGTGTAGTCGAGCAGACGCAAAGGCTGCCGGACGGCGTCCCACGGTTTTGATGGCTCGTAGAGGAACAACCCCAGCCCGCCGCGCAGGTCGCCGTAGCGGAGGTTCAGGTCGAGCTTGTCCTCAAGGTGCGTGGCGTAGTCCTGCTCGTAGAGCCAGAACTCGGCCTTGTTCGTGCCCTGCATGGAAAGCTCCGCGGCTCGGGAAAAGGAGCAGAGGGCGAGGAGCAGGACGCCAGCCGCCGACCAGGCTTTCACTCTTCCGACTTCTCCTCGGTGGCCGATTCCTCGGGCAGCCACTTCAGGAACTCGGCTTTGATCCGGTTCTCGTCGCCCTTCTTGTACCCGATGTGGGTGTAGACGATTTCACCTTTCTGATTGATGAGATAGGCGGTCGGCTTGATGATAATCCCGTAGGCCTTCTTGACTTCGTTCTGGGCGTCGAGCAGGCAGATGTAGGGCCACTTCTTGCTCTTCACGAACGCCTTGACCCGGGCCTCGTCCGCCGGCTTGTCCACTGACAGCGCGACGATCTGGAGTCCCCGTTCCTTGAGCGTATCGTAGACCGGCATCAGGGCATCGAGTTCGGCGATGCAGTTGACGCACGGCAGATCCCAGCACTCCATGTACACGGGTCCGACCTTGAGCAGGCTGTCGAGTGTCACCTCGGCACCGGTCACATCTTTGAGGGTGAACGACTGGGCCAGCGGGTAATCTTCCTTCTCGGCAGCGGAGAGCGCGCCGGCGGCAAAAGCCAGAACCAGACCGATGTTCAGAATCAGCTTCATTTCTCCTCCGTCATGGTGAATCTCTTGATGGTAGCGGACTGGAGCACGCGGTGTTCCGCGGTCCCGCTTGCGTCCTCGACAAACACCGCCGCACCCAGCATGTCGAGTCGGCGACCGGCCGTGCTGAACTCAAACGTATCAACCAACGTGTCCCCCCGCGCCAAGCTGACCGGCTGGCCGTTGCGGTTCGGCACCAGCTGGGTCGGGACCCGGAAGTAGGCCGCGCCGAGCGCGTCGGTCAGACTATCTTCGGTAACAACGCAATAGAGGGTAGGCGCCGTGCCGGAAGCGATGCTGTCGGCGGCGAGCGTGATCACAACCCGGCCGGTGGCGCTGTCCGCTTCACCCCGCGCCTCCAGCATGAAATAGGATGCGTCCGACTTCACGTTGCGGATCGCGTCGTCGAAAGCGCTGATATAGAGGGCGGGGTCGGAAGGCATCACGACCTCCAGGTATCCATCGAGCGCCAGCGACGGCTGGCCCGGGTTGTGCTGGTACCGGGCGACGCGCAGGCTGTCGTCCGGATTGATGTTCAGGTTATCGAAGGAATAGGGGTGCCACTCAACCACCGTCAGGCTGTCACCGTAGCGCACCTTGATCAGGCTGTCTAGTGCTCGCGCCGCGAGCATGCAGTTGGCTCAGCCGGTTTCGCCGATAAGTTCGGCGAACACCCGGCGGTTGGTCGGCTGGATTGGTACTACCGGAGCTTCGGAACAGCCGGCCAGGAGTACTGCGGACGCCAGAACGACAGCCATGGCGGCGTTCTTGCGAGTCATAAACACAATCTTATTGGCGCACATCCGTAGTGTCAAATGGGACAGCGCCTGAGTTGATATACTTCCGAGGCAGGCCGGATATTCCCGGCCGACGCCGCGCTCCCTACCCCGCTTGACTAGCAGCACTCCGTGCGGACACTTACACGATGGAGAAGTATCTCCAACTGGCCACCACCACGCCCCGCCGTAGTGTCGCCCGCCGCATCGCTCGAGCGCTGGTCGACAGCCGCCTGGCTGCGTGTGTCCAGATCGTCGGACCAATTGAGAGCGTCTACCGCTGGCAGGGCAAGATTGAGACGGCGAGTGAGTGGCTCTGTCTCATCAAGACGACCCGGGCGCGATTACGAGCGATCGCGGCGATGGTTCAGAAGCACCACCCCTATGACACTCCGGAACTGGTCGCGCTGCCGATTTCCGCCGGCAGCCGGCGCTATCTCGAGTGGCTCGCGGCGGCCGTACGTTCACCGGCCACGCAGCCGACGTCCGCGAGGAGGTCGTCTTGTCGATAATCGGCCTCGTCGCCGGGTTGAAGGACCCGGACCCGCTGGCGCGGCGGCTCGCCGTCGAGAAGCTGGGCCACATCGGCGGCGCCGAAGCCGCCGGCGCCCTGGTGCTGATGCTCAGGGATCCGGACGATGCCACCCGGACGCTGGCCGCCTACTCGCTTGCGGCCATCGGCGTCGACGCGGTCGAACCGCTGACCTGGTATCTTGCGACGTGGCAGGGCCCGGTCGATGCCGTCGTACCTACAGTCATCGGCGTGCTGCGTTCCGAGCGTGGGCTTGACTTCCTGACCGCGCACGTCGCCGACCCCGCGCCCGACACGCGCGCCGCCATCGCCGCGGCTCTCGGCCGTATCGGCAGTGATCGCGCGCTGCCGCCGCTGCTCGAGCTACTGCGGGATATGGTAGATGATGTCCGGATTGCCGCCGCCCGGGCCCTCGGCGACGTCCGAAGTCCGTTGGCCGTGAATGCCCTTATCGACGAAATGGCCGATGAGAACCCGCCGGTGCGGGCTGCCGCGGTCGAGGCACTCGGCCGTATCGGGAGCCAGCAAGCGGTTGACATCCTGTCCAGCGCCTGCGCTGAAGACCCGGACTCGAACGTCCGCGAAGCTGCGCTGGCCGCGCTCCGCCGCCTGAGCGCCGGTTCGGTCACCCGGCTGATCCAGGCTCTCTCCGGCAACGACCTGGGAGAGCGCATCCATGCCGTCAGCCAGTTGCTGGAGCAGGGCAAGGCCTCGACTCTCCCTTTGACCGAACTCCTCACCAATCCGGAACCCACGGTTCGCGCCTCGGCGGCCGAGGTACTTGGAGCACTTGGTGACACGTCCGCCCTGGAGGCTCTGGCCGGCGCCCTGGGCGATACCGACGACCGCGTCCGGCTTTCGGCGACGACCGCACTGGGCAGGATCAAGCACGCCCGCTCCGCCCAGGCTCTGGCCTGCCTGCTGGGAGACCAGGATGACAAAGTCGCGGCGGCCGCCGCCACCGGGATCGAGAACCTCGGTGAACTGGCCATAGACCTGGTATCTGGACTGCTGGACCACGAAGCGGTCGACGTCAGAGTGCGGGCGATAGATGTGCTGGGCCGGCTCCGGCACCGCGGGGCCTGCGACCGGCTGATCCGCGCCCTGGCCGACAAGGTCATCTGGGTCAGAAGCGTGTCGGCCCATGCGCTCGGCGAGATCGGAGACGGCCGCGCGGTGCCGGCTCTGAACGAGGCACTCAGAGACCGCGACCTGATGGTTCGCGCCCAGGCAGCCGAGGCATTGGGCAAGCTGCGCGACTTCGCCGCCACCTTGCCGCTGCTGAACTCGCTCAATGACGAGAGCGACCTGGTCCGCATCAACGCGCTGCGTGCCCTCGGTCGCATAGGCAACCCGGTGGCAATCCCATTTCTTGAAGACGCGCTGGACGCGGCGGAGCCGGGCGTGCGTTGTGCCGGGATCGCCGGGCTGGCGGCGATGCGCGTAACCCGCGTTCTGCCGAGACTGCACCGCATGTCACGCAACTGGCCGGTAGGCAGGGAGCCAAAGGAAGTGCGGGAAGCGGCGCAACAGGCAATCGCGTTTCTGGAAGCAGCACTGGCGCAGGACGCTCTGCAGCTCAAGCCGGAGAAGCCGGAAGAGAGTAGCGCCGGCAGCTAGGCGGCAGGAGCCGCCCCAAACCCGGGCCACTGCCGGAGGGGAGCCTCCGGATCAGTCCTCGAACAGCGCCTTGGCGTAGGCGTTCGGGTCAAAGGGCTCGATATCATCCAGCCCTTCGCCGGTACCGGTGAACCGCACCGGAACACCCAGTTCCATCACGATCGGGATCAGTACCCCCCCCTTGGCCGTGCCGTCGAGCTTGGTCACGACCAGTCCGGTCAGCCCCAACTGCTCGTTGAATGCGACGGCCTGACGCAGACCGTTCTGCCCCACCGTGGCATCCAGAACCAGCCAGACCTCGTCCGGGGCGCCGGGCTTCACTCTGCCACAGACCCGTTTGATCTTGACCGCTTCCTCCATCAGGTCCTTGCGGGTGTGAAGCCGGCCTGCGGTATCAATCATCACCACGTCGATCTTCTTCTGCGCCGCCTTCTGGATGGTATCGAACGCAACGGCAGCCGCGTCCTGCCCCTGCACCGAAGATACGATCTCGACCCCGGCCCGCTTCGCCCAAATGCCGAGCTGCTCGGCGGCGGCATCACGGTAGGTATCGGCCGCAGCGACCACTACCCGCTGCCCCTGGTCGGCGAAGAGGCGACACAGCTTGCCGACGGTCGTAGTCTTGCCCGACCCGTTCACGCCCACGATCATCACGACCAGCGGAGCCGGCGGTGCGGTGACAGACGGGCGGAGCCCGGGGCTGAGTAGCCTGGCGATTTCGGTTTCGAGGATCTCGCGCCGGTCACCGGTCGCATGCTTCACCTTCGCTGCCAGGATGTCGGTAGCCTTGACCCCAACATCGGCTGCCAGCAGCGCCTCCTCCAACTCCTCGGTGTTGGCCGCGACCAGGAGACGCTGGAACACGTGTCGGGTCTTGGCCAGGCCGCTGGCCAGCTTCGTGAAGCTGGCGCCGATGCGGGCGAAGGGATTCACGGACTAGCTTGCGGCGACCGGCTGCGCCTGCTGGCGGTATTCGGCCAGGCTGACCGATACCAGCGTGGAAATGCCCGGCTGCTCAGCCGTCACCCCGAACACGACATCCGCGCGCTCCACGGTCAGCCGATTGTGGGTGATGATGACCACCTGCGTCCTTTCTGATATCCCCCTCAGATAGTCGGCAAAGCGCCCGACGTTGGCATCGTCGAGCGGCGCATCTACCTCGTCGAGAAAACAGAAAGGCGCCGGCTTCACCCGGTAGAAGGCAAACAGGAGCGAGACTGCCAGCAGCGCCTTCTCACCGTCGGAGAGCTGCTCGAGCCGCTTCGGGTTCTTCCCCCGCGGCTTAGCGATGATACCGATCTCAGACTCGAGCGGGTTCGTGTCGTTCGTCATCACCAGGTCGGCCTCGCCTTCGAGGAACAGGGTCTGGAAGATCTCGCGAAAGTGACCGCGCACTTCGCCATAGGTGGCGGCGAACTGCTCCTGCGCGTGCCGGTCGATCTCCGTGAGCGCGCTCTCGAGGTTCAGCTTGGCCGCGGCCACGTCCTCGCGCTGGGTCACCAGCCTGGTCAGGTCCGTTTTCTCCTGCGCATACTCCTGGGCCGCCAGGGGATTCACCTGCCCGAGTGCCTCCAGCCGCTGGCGCACCTGGGCCAGCCGCTCCTCGGCGCCCTCGGTCGCAGCGGGCTGGAACGCGGCGATGTCGGCGCCGTAGGTCGACCTCGCCTCCTCGCCGATCGCGACAAAACGCTGGTTCAGCTCGAACAGCTTCATCCGCTGCTCCATCAGGACGTTTTGGTTGCGCTCCTGCGCCTGGCGCATCTCGGCCAGGTTGGCTTCCAGCGCCTCCTCGGCCCGCGCCAGTTCGGCAATGTGCAGCTTCCCGGCCTCTTCTTCGAATCCGGCCAGGACTGAACGCGCCTGCCCGATCTCCACGGTGCGTTCACCGATTTCCTTCTCCAGTACCTTGCTCTCCTCGCGATTGCGCTCCGCTCCCGCCGTGTACTCCTGGAGTCGACGCCGGCCGTCATCGATTTGACGCTTGGCAAAAGCATTCTCCGCCTCAAGCCGCGACCCGACCTGCCGCGCTTCGGAGAGCTCGGCGAGCGCCTGCGATGACAGCTCCAGCTCAGCCTTGACCTTCTGTTCCAGTTCGCGGGCTTCGGCCTCGGTGCGTGCGAGGGCGCCGGTGCCGGACTGGGTCTGGGCCTCAAACTCTCCGGAAGTGGCGACCAGCCCGGACCGCCGCTCCTCGAGTGTCCGCACCTGGGCCGCGGACGCGTGCTGCCCGGCGCGCAGGCGCTCCAGGTCACGTCCCAGTTCTTCACCGGTCGCGGCTGTGAGCTCGAACGCAGCGTCGAGTGAGGCCTTCCGGCGCCCGGTCTCTCCGACCTCGAATTCGACCTGCTCTATCTCCTTTTCCAGTTCCTCGCGGCGTCGGGCCAGCGCGGCCTCGGCCACGGTCGTCCGCTCGATTTCCGCTTCTACGTGGCCCAGCCGCTCACCTTTGTCGTGGATGGACCGCCCGGCGCTCAGCCGGCCGCTGTCCCGGCCCTCGATCACCAGCCGCCCGTCAGGGAAGCGGCAGACGCCATCGCGGGTGACGAACGACCAACCCGGGTATTGGCGCGACAGCCGGTCCAGATCGGCAGCATTGCCTGCCACCAGACTGGCCTCGACCAGCTGCCGCAACACGGCCGGGGCCTCGCTCTTGACCTTGACGAATTCGGAAAGCGGGCCGACTACCGCGCCGTCGACCGGCAACGCGGGTGGCGCCGGTAGCTGGGAATCCGGCACAGACGTGAGGAAGCCGAAGCGAAGGTCGGGACGCTTCCCGGCGGTCTCGGCCAACTTCTCCGGGCCGGCGGCCGAGACAAGAAAGTCAACGACCGCATAGAGCGCGGCCTCGCAGGCCCGTTCCCACCCGGTAGCGACTTCCAGGAATGCGCTCGCCTCGCCGCGCAGCCCTTCGGCCAGCGCCGCGCGACCGGTTTCTGCCTGCTCGCTGGCGATGGCGGCACGCAGCAGGGCGAGTTCGGTCTCCAGCCCACTCCTCTCCTCGCGGAGCCTGGCGTCCTCGCTCCGCAGCCGGTTGCGCTCATCGCGCGCACCGGCCAGCTCGCTGCGCAATGCTTCGATTCGCTTCCGGCCCGAACCGATGGCCGCTTCCGCCTCGGCAATCTTCTGACGCGTGCTCGCGACCTCCTCCTGGTTGCGGTCCAGCCGCGCTCTGACGCTCCCATTCTCCGCGGCGAGCCGCGCGCTCGTCTCGCGCTGGTTTTCCAGCGCCGCGTCGAGTCGTGCCAGTTCCTGCCGGCTGGTCTGTCCCTGCTCGAGCCGCTCCTGCATCTGCCGCCGGAGATCAACCTCGTGGCTGCGCAGCCCGTACAGCTGCTCCTCGAGCGCCTGCACCGCCCGGCGCTGGCGCTCAAGCGTCTCCTGTGACCGCGCCTGCCGCTCGTTTGCGGCGGCCAGTTTGTCCAGAGTCTGCGCGAAGGTCTGCTCCATCTGCCGCAGATTCTCCTCCAACGCGACCCGCTCGGTCTCACCTCGATCAGTCGCGCCGGCGAGAAGTTCAATCCGCTGCCGCGCCAGCAGGTTACGCCCCTCGAGGTCGGATACTGCCTGCCGCTGCGACTGCACCTTCGCCGCCAGCTCATCCTTCAGTATCTGGAGGTCCCGCACCCGGCCGCGCTGCGTCTTGAGCTCCTCGTCCAGGCGTCTGATCTCCGCGACGCGGGCGGCCTCAGCCTGCTCGATCGCCTCGGTGTCTGCCTGGGCCCGCTGCAGATCCCGCTGCATCGCTTCGGAGTCAGCCTTGAGTTCGATGAGCCGCAGTCCCTTTTCCTCTGCCTTCAGCTTGTCGAACGCCCGGAGCCTGCCCGCCTGCCGTTGCAGGCTGCGCACGAACCGTTCGCGCTCCGCGATGATATCATCCAGGCGGAGCAGGTCGCCGTTCGTCAGTTCCAGCTTGCGCAGGCAATCCGCCTTGGCGTCCTGGTACTTGGCGAGCGACGCCGCCTCCTCGAACATCTTCCGGATGTTCCCCGATATGATTTCCCGCATCTGGCGCAGGTCGAATATCGAATAGGCCTTGGTGCCCGCCCCCGAGGAGAAGAAGACCTCCTGGATATCGCGCAGACGGCAAGGCTGCTTGTTGAGGTAGTACTCGCTCTCACCCGAGCGGAAGTACCGGCGCCTGATCTCGACTTCGGCCGGCGGCTGCCCCTCGTCCTGCGCCACGTCATCCAGCACCAGCTTCACCTCGGCGAGGTTGACTGCCGCGACCGTGGCCGTGCCGCCGAAGATCAGGTCCTCATTCTTCGCGCAGCGGAGGAGGGTGAACGACTGCTCGCCCAGCACCCAACGCAACGCGTCGAGCACGTTGGTCTTGCCGCAGCCGTTTGGTCCTATGACCGCATTCAGGCCGGGCGAAAATCGCAGCGTTACTTTGTCCTGGAAGGACTTGAACCCGATGAGCTGGAGCTCTTTGATTCGCACGTCGGGCTAAACTATATGAGCGACCCTACCCAAGTCAAGCAGCATAAATGGGGACGCTACCCATTTTCCGGCTTGCCGATCGGCCGCCCGCGCGGGAGTGCCTGCAGCCTGCGGCCGCTCTGTGTTTCCAGTTTCCGGACAAACACTTCCACACCCAGGGGTCGGCCAGTCCGCGTATGCAGGCGCAGCCGCCCAACAAGGTCTTCCGGTTCCGCCTCCGCCAGCCAATCCGACCAGTCGCCAACGGAAACCCACTTGTCGATATCCGCCACCAGCAGACGGTCGCGACGCAATCCTGCGTGGGCGGCTGCGCTGCTCCACTCGTAGTTCGCAGCGCGAGGCTCAAGGCCGGCACGCACGGGATTGCACTCGACGTAGCGAATTGCCGCCGCGGTGTGCTCGGCGTCGAGCGGGCAGGAGTAGAAGCGCCCCTGCCAAACCCGACCACTGTATTCCTGCGAGCGATTGAAGTGCTGCGCATAGCGAAGATGCACCGGCTTCAGTACGGCGGCAAGCGACCCGGCCTCGGCCGGCACCCCAACCAGGTGGACGTGATTGGGCATCAGACAGTAGGCGAGGATGTCAAGTCCGCGCTCGGCGGCGTAGTCCCCAAGCAGACGCAGGTATCTGCGATAGTCGGACCTGACGAAGAAGATGTTCTCGCGACGATTGCCGCGCTGGGTGATGTGGTGAGGGATTCCGGGGACTACTACACGCGCCATGCGGGGCACGGCTAACGATACCGGCACGCGGGCCGATGTCAATATGAAAGTGGGTAGCGTCCCTATTTAAAGGCGATTGAATGCCAACCCTTGGCCGGGCTACTCCCGGACGAGGAACGCCTTCAGCCCAACACGCCGGATCCGTTCCAGGTTGGGACGGTAGGCCGGAAGCAGCTTCTTGCACGCGTCGGACTCCTCGCACTCCCAGCAGCCCGCGAACGCCCGCTTCGTCGCACAGCGACGTATCTTGCACCAGGGGTTCCCTCCCCCGCCCCGACACATCTTCGTGCAGCGCAGCATCGCCAGGCCGTCAAGCGACTTCTTGAATGAGGCGTAGTCGGCAAGGAACGGGAATTCCTTCCACGATTCCTTCAGCTTCTCCGCCCGCAACTCCCGCCGCAGCGCCTTGGCCGCCTCAGATACGTTCTTCCTGTACGCAAAGCAGGTCGGGCACCGCGCCCCACAGTACCCGAGAGTCTTGGTGGTCATCCGTGCCATAGTTCCTCCGGATTGGTCCTTCACGCGATCAGCAGCCGGGCCGTCTCCTCTTCACTCGCTGGCTCAACCTCTACGGCCTCGCCCGCAATCATGACCCGCGCCAGCTTCTCTTTCCGCTTGTCGCTATACCTCGCGCAAATCCTCGCGGCCAGAACCCGGTCGGGATCAACCACCAAGTCACCAAGACACGAAGACGGCAAGACAAGACCCACGGGGCCTGGCAGATCGCCGGCATCAATCACGGCCGCGTCTTCCGGTTTGCGTTTGAGCAGCTCATCGTTTTCTGCCTCGTCGCGGCCAACAACCAGCCGCACTCCGGACGGCAGCCGGAAATGCCTGCCCAGAGACAGCAGTTCGACAATCTCAATCGAATCCTCGCCATGGTCGAACGCCTCGGCCAGCCGCTTCGAAAAGACCTTCTCGGTCAGCAAGCACCCGCCCGCCGGGGTCGGGTAGTCTTTGATGCCGTACTTCTGAGCCAACGCCATCTGGCGGGTTCGCTGCCTGCCCTCGATGTCCAGCAGGCGCTCGCGGTCAACCAGGCCCTCCCGCTCCGGTGCGGTCACATCGAGCAGCTTTGCCGACATGGGCCGCAGCAGCCGGTCCCCGACGCCAGACTCCCGGGCTACGGTGTTCAGCGCGTTCCGGTTCTGAGACATCGGCCGCTGACCCAGCACCTCGCCGGTGATGATGAAATCCGCCGTCCATCCTTCGGGCAGTCCGGACTTCCGGCCCTGCAATCTGCAATCGGGCTTCCGCCCGTACTCCCACGCTTTCCGTATCATCAACGTGTGGCAGTCAATGCACGGATTCATGTTCTTTCCCCGGCCGTACTTCGGGTGCTTCACCATCGCGATGAATTCCGCATCAATCGGCAGGGTCACGAGTTCGATGCCCAGCTTCTCCGCCGCCTTCTCGCCACGGCTCTTTCCCGCAAACGGCCGCGGGCAGTACGCGCCCGCGAAGTTGACCCCGATGACAGTGATGTCCTGCTCCAGAATCACCTTTGCCGCGAGCGTCGAATCCAGCCCGCCGGACAGCAGGGCGACAGCAGTTGCTTTCGGCTTGTCAGGCATACCAACAGAATAGCCGCCGAGCCCGAGCTTTCAAACAAACACCGCACGCCGAAGCCCAAAGATGGAACTCTAGGAAATGGGTTCGGGAACTGCCTGTGTGCTGTATTCTGTATGCTGTCTACCGTTCCGGGAGTCCCAGCCCTCGTAGAAGCTGCGCGACCCCATGAGGAAAGGCTAAGGTCGAGACGGTATCAACCTCAACCTTGACCTCAACCTGGCTCTTCGTGGCGCTCGTTCACCTCGTACCCGGCCAGCTCGTCCTTGAGCCAGGTCGAGACGTCGCCGATCTGATTCAGGGCGACCCAACCACCGGCCGGGGATAGGCGAAGTGTCCCTCTTTCCCCCCCACGGCACACTTGACTTCGGCAGCGTTTCGGTTAGAACGTTGCCGTACTGGCCCGACCATGAGGAGGCAGCAATGAAGTGTCTTGTTTCGGTTGTTCTCGTCCTATTCTGTGCTTCGGCATTCCTCGGCTGCGGGAGGAAGCCGCTGACGCCGGCCGCACCGTGGACTGATGTCGTCGACGACTCGCTCTTCTTCCTCGCTACAACGACCGACCCTGGCGGCCTCGGGCTGGAGTACACCTTTGACTGGGGTGACGGCAAGACGTTAGCCACGCGTCGTTACCACAGCGGAGAGACTGCCTACATAAGGCACTCATTCGAAGACCCGGGGTGGCGCGACATAAAGGTCCGGGCACGCAACGAAGACGGAAAGTCGTCCGCCTGGTCGCCGCCGCTTCGCTTCCGCAAATCGAAGCCGCCCGTCATAGCTGACGACAGCATCGCCGGCCTCGTGCGCTGGGCCGTCAACCGCTGGTATCACGCGTCGGTCAAGGTCAGTGACCCGGACGGCGACAGCGTCAGTGTGAAGTTCATCTGGGACGGTAACGAAGGCGGCGCTTGGACCACGCTCGTCCCGAGCGGAAGCGTCATCACCGATTCCTGTCTCTGGACCACGACCGGTCCGCACACGCTCACGGTCGTGGCCAGAGACCGAGGCAGCATGGTCACGAGGCCGGGCTTCGCGAAGACCGTGAGCGTGAGCGGGATGGCAATCATCTGGCACAGCTCCGGAGACGTGTACTACGATGCTACTCCGACACTGGGGATGATCGACGGAGAGCCGGTGCTCTACTGTGGACTGGACGACGGCCTGGAATGCTACTCACTCGATGGTACACTGCGTTGGAGCGTCGCGACCAACGGCAGTGGGTTCGCGCCGTCACTGAGCGCTGACGGCTCGCGCTTGTATCTCACTGAGGAAAAAGAGGGAATATCGTGTCTGGACGCGCGCACGGGCCAGTTGATGTGGAACCTGCGTCTAGGTCCAGCGGAGCAATCCAGATGCACGCCGGCACTGGGTCCGGGTGGCGCCATCTACGTAACTACGTGTGGGGCATACGACCACTGGCTCAGGCGAGTGACCGACTACGGCGACTCGGCGGCATTCGCTTGGGGCATCTGCCTTGCCGATGATTGGGAAGGAACAGAGCGTGGGATAGTGGTCGCAAGGGATGGCGTGACGTACACCGTCTCCCATAACAGATCCCACAACTCCATACTGTTCGCCATTGACGCATCCGGCACCTTGCTGTGGAAGGACTCGGCCCACGTGCTATACGGCGGGCCGCCGATAATCGACCGCCACGATAGAGTCGTGGTTGCCGACGAGGCTGGAGGAGTGTATTGCTTCAACCCGGAAGGGACGCTGGCCTACAGTGTGCCTACGGCAGGTATCTTTCCTGGCACGACCGCGATCGGACTTCAGGACGAGGTCATCGTGACCGACTGCCATGGCTGGGTAAGAGCCTACGACTCGACCGGCCGCGTGCTGTGGACGTCAACGATCGGCGTTGACGGATGGAATACCCCCTGTGTCGCCGAGGACAGCATTGTTATTCTGTACGACAATGCCGCCGGCATCGTGTACAGCATAGACGGCGCTGGACAGACTCTGTGGAAGTACTCCATTGATGACTCGCTCCTTCTGGCAAGGCGGCGGACGAGGCGTTTCTCAGAAGGCTATGGGGAACCATCACCAGTTCTCGGACCGAACGGTGACCTGTATGTGATATGGGATGATAGGGTCTTCTGCCTATCCGGCGCGAATCTGCACATGGCCAACACGGCGTGGCCGACGTACAACCACGACGTCGCCCGCTCCGGCTGGGCGGGAAGACCCTGAGGAGGAACGATGTACAAGAAGACCCTAGTCACTGTAGGATTTGTCCTGGCCGCGCTCGTCGGCTGCGCGAGAAAGCCACTGACGCCTGGCGCTCCGTGGACCGACGTCGTGGGCGACTCGCTGTACTTCCTCGCCACAACCACTGACCCCGGCGACCTAGAGGTTGAGTATCTCTTCGACTGGGGTGACGGCCAGCTTGCGCGCTCGACCCGACGGGAGAGCGGCGACACGGCCTACCTCAAGCACTCCTTTGTAGACCCCGCGTGGTATGAAGTAAGGGTCCAGGCCAGCAACGAGAAAGGGAAATCGTCAGACTGGTCGCCGCCCCTTCGCTTCCGGAAGTCGCAGGCGCCGGTGATAAGTGACGACACAATCTGCGGCATGGTACGCTGGGCGGTCAACCGATGGTATCATGCGTCGGTCAAGGTATCGGACCCGGATGGCGACAGCGTTAGCGTGAGGTTCGAGTGGGATGGTGACAAAGGCGGGGCTTGGACCGCGTTCTTCCCGAGTGGCGCTGTCATTACCGATTCCTTTCTTTGGACCACAAGTGGCCCTCACATCGTTGGTGCTGTCGCCCGGGACAAAGGCAACATGGTAGCGAGGCCGGGATCCGCCAAAACCGTGAACGTCAGCGGAATGGCGGTCGTCTGGGACACCTACGATGAGGAGCTCTATTGCGTTGGTTCTCCCACTCTAGGCTCGATCGACGGCGAGCCCGTGCTCTATAGCGCTCACGGGTTCTGCTACACCCTGGATGGCCGACTGCTATGGAGCACGCCGATGGACGGCAGTTCGTACGGGGCATCGCTCAGCGCCGACGGCACTCGCCTCTATCTCAGTGACGACAGGAGCGGGCTGGTCTGTCTTGATTCTCGAACCGGGCAGCTCAAATGGTCTATCAACTCGTGTGGCGGCAATTGCACTCCGGTGGTAGGTCCGGACGGCGCGATCTACACCGTGACCACACCCGGGTACGACGACATTCTGTCTCGAGTTCGGGACTACGGAGATTCGGCAGTAGTGGAATGGACTCTCTGGCTTGGCAGTTTGGGGCCGGTTGACAACGGTGTTGTTGTAGGACGCAATGGCACAGTGTACGGCGTTGGGTATGATGCACTTGCTAAGTGCTCTTTCCTGATCGCGGCTGATTCAAGCGGCGCAGTGCTGTGGAAGGACTCGGCGCGCATCAAAACAGGTGGTACACCTGTGATAGACAGCCGAGACCGGATCGTTGTCGCCGACCGGTCAGGGGGCCTCTACTGCTTCAACCCCGACGGTACCCTGGCCTGGAGCACACCCACGACTGAGTTGTGTGCCAACTGCACTGCAGTCGGCTGGGGTGATGAAGTCATCGTGATTGACTGGGACGGTCTAGTCCGTTGTTTCGACGCCCAGGGTCTCGAACGATGGACTTCGGATGCCGCGGTTGACGGCTACAGCAACACCCCCTGCGTGGTTCAAGACAGCTCTATCATCATCGTAGACCCAGGTGGCTACACGCACTGCATCGGCAGTGATGGCCGGACCCTCTGGGAGTTCTCTGTCCAGGACTCACTCTGGGGCGAGGAGCGCCAGCCGAAGCGTCTTGACGGCGATTGCTATAGCTCTCCGGTCATCGGTCCGAACGGCGACCTGTATCTGTCAACCGGCGACGCGCTCGCCTGCATCGCCCACGGCGGCCTGAAGATGGCCAACACTGCCTGGCCGACCTACAACCACGACAACGCCCACTCCGGCTGGGCCGGAAGGCAGCAGCGCTAGAAGCGCCTCGATATCGGCCGCAGACCCGGCTCTCACTTTGATGCAGCTACCACTGCCCGCATTATACAGATCTGTATAACGCAGTCAGAGGGCCTGACCGTATGCAAGTCCATGAGATAGATGTGGTTTGACCCGCTGCGCGAGTCGCCTCGGGGGTCGCTCCGGGGACGGTTCCCGGGGTGGTCTGCGGGGCCGTTCGGAAGGTGACTCTGGGGAGGCTTCTGACGGCGATTGGGACGGCAACGGCCGAGGCTACTCTGACCGCAACTTGCTGAGCGACTCGGAAGTTGACTCAGTCCGTTGCTTGCGGAGCTGCTCTCGGCGCGATTCTGACAACCACCTGCCAAGCTACTCGCGACGTCACCCCGAGGGGGATTTACAGCGCGGTCTGCCTGGCCACTTGGGACGTGACTCGGCAAGTGATTTGCCGTAGCGAACCCCGAATAGCTATCTGTGTCCCGACGTCGGGGGCCGACGCTCGAGCTGGACGTTCTGGGTCAGCGACTTCCACGATTGGACGTTGACGACTCTCATCGCCTTCTTGCACCCGGCATAGGTGAAGATAAGCCGGTGCTGGCCGGCAGGAACGCCGGCGATGATGTAGTCGCCATTCCGGTCCGAGGCGGTGCCGAGCCGCGTACCTTCCACCGTGACGCTCGCGCCGATGGCCGCGCCAAAGTCCTGCACTTCCACCCTGCCACTTACCTCACCGACCGCCAGCAAGGTGTCGTAGAGAGGCAGGTCAACCGAGAGCGTGTCGCCGGCCCTGACCGACAGGCGCCGGGGGAACCCGCGGAAACCGGGAAGGGCGGCGATGAGCTCGCGGTCGCCCGGCGGATACGGAATCACGTACATTCCGGCCGAGTCGGTTCTTACCGTCGCCGCGTCTCCCCTGACCCTGACCGAGGCCCTCGCAAGCCTCCTGCCGGTGATGCCATCCTTCACGAATCCAATCGCGATGCGAGGTTGAGTCGCGTACATCCTGATCACACACCGCGCATCCGCGGCAGTGACGGAGACCGTCTCGGTCGTAGGGAAGAAGCCTTTCACTGACGCCGTCACAATCAATCGCCCACCAGCGACTGCCGGAAAGGCGACCCCGCCGTCCTGGTCCGTGAAGAGGATTCCTTTCCCGGCTTTGACCTGCACACCACCGAGCCATCGCCCGGTGTCGCCGTCGCGCACCCGGACTCTCACCTTCGCCTCTGCTCCGTAGGCGCAGGCCGCGGCGAGGATGAGCGGCATAATGCACCTCATCATGGAGGGCCTGGAAAATGGGGACAGTCCCCGGCCGCGCGGACGCGGCCGCAATCCGGTACAGTGGGGCTGTTGAAAAAGTGCCTCTGGGCTTACTCTCGACCAAACGGACTGGAAGCCGCCGCTGCAAGTAACGGTACTGCGGCAGTTGCGGACGACCATTTCCGCGTCAGGCCTCGCCTTTGCACCGACTTGGGGTTTTTCAACAACCCCACAGTCCCCATTTTCCGGAATGGGACTAATACGACTAATAGGACCCATTAGAGAACTACTCGAACCGCGGCGCGTAGCCGAGCGGTTCTATGGGCTTAGGCTTGCGGAACGAGGCCGTGTAGTTGAACAGACTGCCCTCGATTGAGGCGAGTTCGAACCCGGCCTGGCGGCACAGCTTCACAACATCGCTGCGAAACCGGTAGTGCGGGTCAGGCAGGCTCTCGGTAACCGACAGCACCGCTCCGGGCCGGAGAACCCGCAGCGCCTCACGCAGGGCCGGCAACCGGTCCGGGATCTCGCCGAGCACGTGGGCAAAGAACACGAGGTCAATGTCGAAGATGTCAAAAGGCAGCTTGTTCGCCGGCGCGACGAACCCCTGCACGTGGCGAAGCCCGTGAGCTTCAAGCCGTTTCAGCGTCTTCTCGACCATCTGCGGCTGGATGTCAACGCAGAAGAGAAACCCGCCCGGCTCGATACGGCGCGCGACATCGACAGAAAGGTGCCCGGTCCCGCACCCGACTTCGACCACGCGCATGCCGGGCCCGAGCGCCAAACGACTCAGGGTGACGTCCGCGGGCATTAGGAGCTTGCGCCAGGGGCCGTCGACCAGAAACCCGGCCCAGTGCGGCATCGGGAACGGTATCTCGCGGAGAATCAGCCAGACCAAGAATGCCGACGCGATGACAATGATCACCGTCGGCCTCGGTCCCAAGAAGACCATAAGGAGAGGCATCCATGGCGGCGGCGTGCCCATGGCCATGAGGAGAGCAGTGAGCGCGTAGCCGCCGACAATGGCGGCAAGCAACACAAGCTTGCCGAGTTCGCCGACACGGCCGAGCATTGCCCGGCGCAGAACGCGAGTCGCGAGCCAGATGACCGCCACGAAGAACGCCAGCAGGAGGTATGGCCTGATGGCAATCAGCGTGTTCACCACGCCCGAGTCTAATCCGGCGCAAGCTCAAGCGCAAGCCCGGGCAAGGAGAATAGGACGAATAGGGCCTATAGGACCTATACCGGATCGAAAGCACCGGGGCCCGAAGGCCCCGGCGTTACCGAGCCAAGCAACTGATTCCGTTCGGAGCTACTGCATCTTGCAGCCCGGCTGACCACCCTGGCCCATCGGCCCCTGCGGCCCGCCGCATTGGCTTCCGCCCTGCATTCCACAACCCTCGCCGCCCATCGGGCCACGCATCATTCCACGCATGCCGCACCGCTTGCCTTTGCCCATCATACCCGGACCCACGTCCATCTTATTCATGGCCTTGCGCTGCTCGGGGGTCATGAGCTTGCGGATGTCAAACTGATGGTTGATGCGGGCGACTTCCATCTTCTCTCGAATGTCGCCGATCTCCCTGACCTTGGCGATGATCTTCTTCGCATCAGGTTCGTCGGCGCGCCAGAGTGCGTCGAGTTCGATCTCCTTGACCTTCAGGTCGGCGCGCAGCGGCACCATCGCCTTGACCTGCGCTGTGCGCAGAGCGTCCATCTTCTCCATCTGCTCAGGCGTCATGTCCGGCATCGCCGCGCCGTGCATCATACCTTGCATCTCTTTCATCCCCGGCATGCCCTGCTTGCAGTTCATACCGCAAGTCATGGGCACCTGCGACTTGTCAGCCGGCGCCGGGCCGGGCTGCGCGAGGGCGAACCCGGCAACGGCTGCTATCATCAGTGCTACAAGTGCACTGTGCTTCATCTAGCTTCTCCTTGGTTAGTCATTCTGCGGTCAATCTCCTGCTTCCGGCGGTAGTCCCGGAGGCGGTCCGCCCGCGGGCGGCTCATTCGGCGGTCGGTGCATTCCGCAGTCCCGGCGCATGCGGTGACCCATTCCCCGCCCCGGCACGCCGAAGCCGGGCCTCATCTTCATCATGTGCTTCAGGTACTCGACCCGTACCTCGGCCGGCATCAACTGCAGCTCCCGGTGCATCTGCCGGAAGACCATCGCTCTCATCCTGCCGTGCGTCTGGCCGAGTCCCAGGCAAAGCGATTCGACCCGAACGCTGTCCGGGCTTTCGCGGCGCATCTCGACCCAGAGCAGCGAGTCACTTACGTGCTCCTGCTCGGCCAGTGCGGCGAACTCGGGGATTGCGGCCTCGCGCGCCTGTCTTAGCTTCTCCCGCACTTCGGACGTCAGCCGGCGAGATGGGAACCTGCGCAAACGGTCGTGGCGAGTCCTGCGGAAGAAGTAGGTGCCAACGACCGCCACATTCAGGCACAGCGAGGCGACCACGATTACGACCAGCCAGCGGCCGCGCATCAGTCACCTCCCGACATTAATCTGTACATATCGGCGGCTGATGACTCGACATAGCTGACCTCGGCCTCGATGCTGTTGGCAGCTACCGTGGAGGAGGCCTGCGCCAGGCCGGAGCCAAAGAACACGCCGGCGCCGATGGAGACGGCGACGACGAGGGCAGCAGCTAAGCCCCGGACGAGTCGGGCGAACCCTTGCGGTGAGCGGTTCTCCCGCTGACGGATTTCGGCCATCACCCGCGTGACAAGGAACGGCGACACTTCGGGCGTCCCTACCTGCTCCAGCAGGCCCATGTCCGCCTTGAGCGCCTCCACCTCGGTGCGGCAGGTCGGGCAGGATGCGAGATGGGAGGCGATCTTTTGCCGCATCCCGCCCGACAGCTCTTCATCGAGGAAGGGAGGTAGTAGCCGTCTGACCTGTCCGCAATTCATCGAAGTCTTAGACACCATATCCTCCTGGTTCCTGCGGATTCGGAATAGGCCCAATACGACGCATGTGACCTGTCATATCAGATGACGCCTTTCGCCCGGTCTTCGGCTAACGCCTTGCGCACGTTCGACTTGGCGCGGAACAGCAGCGAATCGACCGCCCGCACCGTCTTGCCGATAGTCTCGGCGATCTCTTTGTAGCTCATGTCCTGGTAGACCGAGAGCACGAGGGCGGCCCGCTGGTCTTCGGGCAGGCAGGCCAGCGCCGCCCGCACCCTCTCTTCGCGCACCTTCTGCCGGAACGCGGCTTCGGGCCGCTCGGCGTCTGGCGCGCCCATAGTCTCGTCCAGTTCCTCGGTCGGCTTCCTCCGGGTGCGCAGATTGAAGCAGAGGTTGGTGCCGATGCGGTAGAGCCAGGTCTTGAAGCTCGATGCCCCGCGGAAGCTTCCCAGTTTCTCCCAGGCCTTTACCATTGCGGCCTGGGCCATCTCCTCCGCGTCGCTTGTGTTCCGGCACATCCGGTAGAGGTAGGAGAAGAGACCGCGCTGGTGCCGCCGCACCAGTTCCTCGAACGCACCGAGGTCCCCGGCCTGCGCTCTGCGCACAAGGTCGGCGTCGTCGCTGACCGGAACTCCGGGGTCGCTCAACAAGGTTCCCTCTCCAGAGCGGGCCCCATGCAACAGACGTGACCTGCGGGATTGCTCATCTCTGACGTGAGGATAGGCCCTTCGGCGTCGGTGTCAAAGACGTCCCTCTGCATCACTTGCCGGCGTCTCCGACGGCGCAGAGGCAGCCAACGGCGACGTCGTCATAAGCGGCGAGACCCGGGGTTCCCGGGTCTCGCTGATTGGAAACGGCAGGGTCTACTCGATGGTAGTCAGCTTGCTCACTGCCTGGTATCCGCCGGCAGTCATCCGGCAGAACCAGGTGCCGCGGCCCACCGGACGGCCCAACTGGTCCCGTCCGTCCCAGACTACCTGGTGCAGTCCGGACTCCCTGCTACCTGACTCGAGCACGCGCACCAATTCGCCGGTGGTCGAGAATACCCGCAGATCGACCGGCGACGCCTGGGCCAACGAGTAGCGGATGGTTGCCTGCGTGCGCGCCGGGTTCTGGCTGCTGCCGAAGAGTGTAAACCGGGCATTGCCCATCGGCTGCTCCTCGAAGCCGGCAGGCACGACGTAGACCGACTTGGTCAACTGGTTGTTGTCGGTTACCAGGTCAGTCTTGAGGGTCGCGGATGAACAGCGAACCGGGAAGGTTCCGAGCGTGGCCGGCGTCCAGATGTCAAAGAACGCGGTGTCGGTCTTGCCCGGCTGCAGCGCGACTCTGACGCTGTCAAAGTAGAAGTCGCTGACGTAGAACCTCACCCTCGCCATGTCGGCCACCGTGCCCAGGTTCTTCACCTCGACGGCAGGCGCGTAGCCGCGGTCCAGCTCCACGGTGTCGAGAGGCACGAGAATCGCGGTCACGGCTATGTCATCGACGTTGACCGTCAGGGTGGTCCTGGCCACGTCATTGCTGCTGATGTCGTCGGTGGTAAGCTCGGTTGAGCAGGTGACCGCAAAGCTGCCCCGCGCCGGCGCCGTCCATTGTGGGAACTGCACGTACACGGTCTGGCCCGGCTGATGGTTCGTTACCGTGACCGTAGTGTCGTAGCCGGCGCCAACCCTCATCCGCACCGGGTAGGTCTCAACGTTGCTCCGGTAGTTCCGCAGCGAGCAGGCCGGCGTTACCACCGTTCCCGAGTCCATCGAACCGGTTGGTGCCAGGAGCCGCGCTACGCCGACGTCGTGCTCGATCTTGTCAGGCAGATACTGCTCGATAACAGCCCTGATCGCCGACTCATTGAACCCTTCGCCCCAGTACCGGACGATTCCCGCCGTGTCGATCACATAGTTCGTTGGCAGACCGCCGCTATGTCGGTAGGCCGCCCAGACCGTGCCCGGGTCGCGCAGGTACATGTTGGTGTTCTGCCGTGCCCACGGCTTGACGATGGAGTCCATGCTCTCGTTGATATTGATCGCGAGAGCCTCGAATCCGTGTGGCGCATAGTCGTTATGGAAGGAGGAAAGGCGAGGCAACTCCTCGCGGCAGTACGGTCACCACTGCTGCCAGAACAGGATCATCACCACCCTGCCGCGAAACTCGGTCAGTTGGTGGTTCACCCAGGCGGTGTCCGGGATGTTGAATTCCGTCGCCTGGTCGCCGACGTTGAGCACGGCCAGTGCTGCCGAGGGTGCCGATAGGAGCACCATCAGCAGGACGACAAGAAGCGCTTTAGCCTTCATGGTTCCTTCTTTGCTGACTAGTTGCCTTTCGATCCACTATTCGCCTCACTAGAGTCTAGCCTCGTCCTACCGAGGGTCAAGGCTGTGCCGATGTGACCTTTGCCGTCCGGGCACCGGCTGGGCATCCGCTTGACAGGAAGTCGGCTGGGCCTAGTATTGTCTACTTCGACGCGGCCATAGCTCAGGGGTAGAGCTCCGGCTTCCCAAGCCTCCGGACCGGGTGCTTGGTCAGCCAGCAGCCTACAGCGTGAGGCTTGTGGCTTGAAGCTGATACTGCGGCCATAGCTCAGGGGTAGAGCTCCGGCTTCCCAAGCCGGTTACACGGGTTCGATTCCCGTTGGCCGCTTTTTCCGTTTTGCCCGCCAGTTTCCAGGTCTGACTGGTGAATGTACAGAAAGGAGTTCTCGCGCGTTTCCTGGTACCGCTGCTGGCTGCCCTGGTCGCTTCGGCGGCCGCGGACTCGCTTGACTACTCCCGCCAGACAGTCG
>Ga0194125_10001477_pt1 | contig 39721 bp, 25 predicted proteins | sample TA2KigC250mmetaG_FD_148626 | JGI IMG/M metagenome (GOLD analysis project Ga0194125, IMG submission 148626) | Freshwater microbial communities from Lake Tanganyika, Tanzania - TA2015034 Kigoma Deep Cast 250m | ecosystem: Environmental > Aquatic > Freshwater > Lake | place: Tanzania: Lake...
CTCGACGGCGCGGATGGTGTAAGTCAAAAAAAGCCAGGCTATCCATCCCAGGGCCTGGCCCAGTGATAGCCAGATCAGGCCGGCGATGGTCGCCAGGCCGCCCAGAAGCATCACCCCCGGCTGGGCAGGAAGGACATTGTGCTCTTGGGTGGACAATAGATGCTGAAATGGTGATAGAGTTGGCAAGGCTGTTGAGTGGTGATGATTGAGTCTGATCGCCGATTTAATTTCCCCCCAGGAAACTAGAAAATCAAATAGCTTGGAAGAAGAGGGTTCTCAAGTAGAGCCCTCTTTTTGTTATTGCCAAACGATAGGTGACCGATCCCTCTCGCCTTTCCTTTGGGGTCAGTACCCATTATACATCAGCGAGGGAGATTGGTCAAACCAGCTTCCCTTGGTTGATCAGACCAACGATTGAGTTATTTGGAATGCCAGGTTCGCAACGACAGTTACTCTGCCGAGCCTCACCGTACACGTTCGATGTACGTCAGAGGCGGCAAGTAGTCAATGGCGGAGTGCCGCCGTTCTGTATTATAGTACCGCATCCGTTCATCCACGACCGCCGTCAATTCTGCCGAGCTCTGGGCGTCCAAGAACAAGGAATGGTTTTCTTCTTTGAACCGCCCGATAAAGGATCCCATCTCCGGGTTGTCCTTGGCTCCCCCCAGGGCATACGATACGCGCACACCGTCTTTCAGGAGCAGTTGTCCTGTCCAATCATAACCGGTAAAGACGGCATCCTGGTCGTGGTGGATGATCATCCCAGCGTATGGAATGTTAAGTTCTTGAAAGGTGTCCTTGGCCCGCGCCCAGGCCTCGAGCGCCAGAACGGTATCGGCACTCTCACCGACAGCCCAGCCGTAGGCCATCTTGCAGACGTGACCGATGATCGGGAGCAAGTAGGCCTTCTGGGTCCCGTCGGCAAACAGGAGCTCGGTGAAATCGGTGTGGGCAACCTCGAACAACCCGATTTGATCCAGTTGGGCGACCAAGTTGACCCGTCCGCCGGCAGCGAGGATGGCCTGCCGGATGCCACTTGGCTTCGGCGCGCGGGTGCTTCGCAACAAGCGCAACTCACAGAGTTGATGGAGCCGCTGCACGACTTTGTGATTCACGAGATGACCGTAGGTCTCCCGAAGTTCCACCGTGACACGGCGATACCCGTACGCTGGGTGTTTGCGAGCGATGGCCTTCAGGTCGGGGAGCAAGTGAGCATACTTCTCCTCGTATGCCTTCTTCTGGTTGCGGTGGTAGTACCAGGTCGATTTGGGCAAGTCCACCGCCGCCAGCGCTGGTTTCAGGCCGTAGGTTTCCCAGACGCCCTTTACCAGAGCCACCTTCTGCTCCGTGGTCATGGCGTCCGTCCCAAGAAGTTTTTTAAAAGGGCGATCTCGATCTCTTTCTGGCCGATCAAGTGCTCCAGTTTAGCAATGCGTCGCTCGTACTGGGCCACCGTCCCGTCCTGGGCAAATATCTCTGGACCCTTCTCCAGGAGGGTCCGCCTCCACGTGTTGGCAGAGTTGGGATGGACCCCATACGCTTTGGCCACCTGGGCGTTGGTCTTATCGCCTGTTAGCACCTCCAAAACCACATGGAACTTGAACTTAGGCGAGTACCGTTTAGCCATTTTAACCTCCTCTTTTCGACCACTACTATTGTCGCAAATTTACCTGAGGAGGTCAATTTCTCACAATACCACCGAGTCCAACTTTCGGGGTTCATATCCCTTGAGGATGAACCCCTGGGCCAGACCTACTGGAGAAACTACGTACGAGATTCTCACGGTCGGTGGACTTCTCCCTCATAGACCTCAACCAGATTCTCCAAGTCTCACGAATCCGATGGAATTCAACCATCCTCCCTTCCACGCCAGCCAGCCCAAGAGCAAGCCATAGTAAAGCCAGATCACGATCAGACTGGGCCGTTGAATGTCGATGGCAGCGAAGGGAATCCGAGCCGTGATTTCCACAACTCGGACAGTGTACGTGAGGAACAACCAAGCAATCCAGCCCACTACTTGCCCTATAGGCACCCACACCAACCCCAATAGGGTGGCGATCCCACCACCGATCATCAACATAGGTTGTGGGGGCAGGATGAGGAAGTTGGTCACAGGAGACACCAGGGACAGTCGGCCAAAGGTGTACAGAATGATGGGCGTGGTCATGATCTGAGCGGCCAAGGTGACGATAAGGGCGTCATTTAACACGTTCAGAGCTTGCTTGACCTTGGTCTCCGATAGCCCCTTGCGCAGCCAGCTTTCTAGACCTTCTTGCATTGGGGATACCAGGAGAATCAATCCCAACGTCGCTGCAAAGCTAAGTTGAAACCCCACATCCCACAAGGTTCGAGGGTCAAGCAGGGTCATCAGAGTGGCTGCGACCATAAGAGAAATGAGTGCATGGCTCTGGCGTCCGTAGTGTAGGGCCAGCACATAGAGGCCACCCATGAAGGCGGCGCGCATCACAGCCGCGTCGGCGCCGACCAGGATGGTATAAACTGCAATACCAGCCAACACGAAGAGGGTGGCTTTTCGCTTGCCTATCAGACGATGGCTTATGGCCGTCAAAATGCCCGCCAGAAAGGCGATATTGTAGCCAGAGATGACCAAGACGTGGGTTGTGCCAGTGATACTGAATTGCTCCTCCAGGTCTTTGGGAATACCGTGGTCTACTCCAAGAAGGATGCCCGCCAGGACGGATGCCTCTGGTTCGGGCAATATAGCGCCGATGGTGGACAGTGCACGTTCTTTGAAGGCCAATAAAGCTGCATAGACAGGGCTGCCCTGGCCGTGGGCCAAAAGCTTGATTTGCGGGCGTCGGAGGACAGAGTAGATGCCTCGATGGGCCAGATAATCTCGATAGGAGAAATCCTCAAACTCAGGTGGGGTTTCCAACAGGCCAGAGATCTCCAGCTCGTCGCCGTAGGCATATTGAGGATAGCGGTTGGCCTGTACAAGCATTGTCCCCTCGATGTCTTGCCACTGGCCTTCCAGCTGTATCTGGTGTGCCTCCACGCGGAGGTTGGCCCGCTGGTCGCGAATATCGGGTTCGCTTGCCACAACGCCCTTGATGGTCATCCATCCTGTGTCGTTGTAATGCGCGAGGGAATGTTCATTGAACTGAGGTATACTGGCGTTGAAGCGCAGAGCGGCCAACAGCAGGACGAGGCAATAAGCGCTGGCCAAGCGGATGGGACATTCCCGCCACCAGAGGATGACGACTGCAGCCGGCAGTACCACTGCCAGCCAGATCCATTCTGTAGGCACTTGGAATAGCGAAGCCAAATAGATGCCCAGCAGCCAGGCAGTGCCGAGATAGGCGAGGATCATCTTTCTCGTCTTTCTACTGCTCGTGAAACTACGACAGATTTGACATAGCGGATGTGCCTAGATGGACGTAGGAGCCCTTGCAGGTCCAGGGTTGTATAGAACCCTCTTGGCAGCTTATTGTAGCATACAAGCCCGTCCGGTGCAATCCGCCTACACAGTTAACATGGGTGACTTCCTCCTCGACAGAATGGGTGACCACCCCATTATGCACGAGTTCGAGTCGCTTGACAAAAGTGGGGAACTTGTTATCGGTGTTGTTGGGTATTTTGCCACCGCTATTGACAGCCGCGGCCCTGGTGGTGCTGACATGGAGGGTGAAAAGGGGTTAAAATGGTTTGTGGAATGGCTCTTCACGAAAGCAATGCGACATGAATAGCACAACCAGTGATCTTCCTCCTGAACTCCAACCCTTCGCCTCCCCCCTTGATGTCCAACCTCCCGAAGTCCAAGAGGCTTTCCAATTCCTGCTAGCCACCGCCATGCACGAGGCGGGCAAGTTTGGGCTGTTGAGTGTGGCAGAGGTAGACGGGCGGTGGCACCAGGCTTTCAAGGATTCAGTACACTGGTTTGAGCCAGACCACAGGACTGGCTTTTCTGTATTGTACTTGGAGTCCTCTTCCAGGATTGGCCTGGGCTCTCCTCGTAAGCTTGTAGTAACTCGCTAATGACTGGTCTCCCGATGGTTTTACGCTCTTCCCGTGGACTGATGGTAACTCGCCAATGACGGTCCTCACGATGGTTTCATGCTCTCCTCAGAGACTTGTGATGGCTCGCTAATGACTGGTTTCACGATCTTTTGACGCTCTCCTCGTAGACTTGTGATGGCTCGCTAACGACGGTCCTCAGGATGGTTTCACGCTCTCTTCGCAGACTGGTGATGACTCGCTAATGACGGTCCTCACGGTGGTTTCACGCTCTCTTCGCAGACTGGTGATGACTCGCTAACGACGGTCCTCACGATGGTTTCACGCTCTCTTCGTCCACTTGTACTAACTCGCTAATGACTGTTTCCGCAATCGCTTTGGGCTCCGTTCGTGCACCTGCAGTAACTCGCTAATGACGAGTCTCACAATCGTTTTGGACTCTTCTCGCACAATCGTGAGTCCCGAAAGCACCGAGGCCCTGACAGAGATCGAAGCCTGATTCATGACGGCCGAAGTGCTCCGCCAAGAGGTACGTCCCCAAAGCACCCAGGCTCTAACGGAGATTGGACCGAACCTCTATCGGCCCACGAAGGGTCAGGCCCAGGCTTCGTCGTGAACCCAGCCGAGGGGCTTTGCTGTCCAGCTTCTTCCCCGCGCTCGCTCACGCTCACGCAGTCGTCTTCGGCGAGCGGTTCGTCAGATCAATGCCTGCAGGGAACGCTCATCCCCTGTCTATCGCCCCTGCCCAACACTTTTTGCAATGGGGCTCAGAAACCAGGTTCTTGGCCGAAGAGTGTGGCTTCTTCGCACTGCAGAGAGTCTCAAAAGCAACAATTTGTCCATTCAGGCAGGTAAAAACCTGGTTTCTCCAAATTGAACTTTGGACAAAATCGTGACGGCAGCCAGAAACCCGTTTTCTCACACCAAATTGCTGTTCAGGTTGACTTGAAACAAGTTGATTCAGTTAGATTCCGATAACAGAATCATAAGAAAACGGGTTTCTTCAGCTTTGTCCAAAGTCCAATCCAAAAGTGTCCGGTAGCAAATCCCCACATAATGTCTATTATGCGGGTAGCATCAGGGCGACGCTCCGGCGATGCTAGGAAACCATTCGCCAATCTTTCCAGAGATGACCCTTCTGCTCATCAGTTGCTTTTCTGGTTGGCCGGCAGTCACAAGCGTCTAGTAGACATGATGCCCCTGGGCCTAAGGCAGCCCTGGAGATCAGAAGAGTGTCTCGTTGTCAGCCTGCGCAAAGTGTGCGCGGTATGCTGCTGTTTCCGCCAGTAAACAGTTGAGTTGGGCCGCTATTTGGGGTAGATCGGCACTCGAAGTATGCTTGCCCTCTCGGAGCCGCAACACATTGCCATCTTCACCGAGGATGAGAAGATCTCCTCGCCCTGCAAGCCAGGCGATACCTTTGCGTACTGTTACCTCCCGCTGGGCTGTGGCCGATGCCAGACTGGCGACACTGACTCGACCATCATGGGAGCGAAGGGCGTACTTTATGAGACCGGCCAAACGTTTCAAGAATGTCTGGGGGTGATCCAATCCAGGGTCGATCGCGAACAGGTACACCACCTGAGGAGACACCCGTTCCAAGACAGTTCGCAACTCAGCCAGACCCGGCGGAGCAGTCCAGATGACCAAAACCTTTGCCGGGTTCAATTCATGCCGGCCCTGCCCGTCAATCTCTGCCTCGGTGTCACCCTCACACCATACCTGCGTGTCATCCTCTGCCAAAAGCCCTTCCAACAGCTTTAGGGGGTTGGGTGCGCGTCGGTAGTCCACAATCTTGACAGCTGGCGGCTTGGGGCGAAGTCCCGCAGGATGCTCCTCAATCTGGCGCACGTCTACCCACTGCAACTGTATGTCCCGTTGGCCCCGGTAGTCGCTGGCCCGCACAACGTACGCCAGGTCAAACCGCGACTGTGGCAACGGCGAGCCGGCCCCTTCCCACCAGATAACCTTGCGAGTCTCACCGTCGTCATCCTGCACAATCAACTGTAGATGCTCTCCGTTGCGACCTACGGTGGTATAGCTAGTCAACGAAAGTCCCTTGCTAGCCAGGGTCAGGGGCGGGTTGCCACGCCCAAAAGGCGCAAGCCTCTCTAGATCCTCGACTAGATCGAGAGATAGGTCGGCGAGCTGCACGTAACCATCTATCTGCAGACCAGGTCGGCCTCTTAGCCCTCCAAGCATCTCCAACACGGTCGTAGAAAGGGCGCGGCGGAACTCGGGAATCCGCTGGGAATCAACAGCCAGCCCGGCGGCCATCGGATGACCCCCGAACTTGATCAACATCTCCTTGTGGGTGGCTATGGCGGCGGTGATGTTACAGCCCTCGATGGAACGGGCCGAGCCCTGGGCTGGCTCGCCAGGCGGGGTGGCGATGAGAATGGTCGGCCGGTGGTACAGCTCGGCCAAACGGCCTGCTACGATTCCGAGCACGCCGGCTGGCCATGAGGGATGAGAGAGTGCCAGAGCCCCCTGCTCCAGAAGCGCGGGGGTACTCTCAATCTGAGCTTGAGCTGCCTGAAAGACCTGACTGCATAGCAGCTTGCGGCGAGCGTTCAAACCCTCCAGCTCAGTGGCCAGGACGCGGGCACGCCCCAAACTGCGAGTAGTGAGAAACTCCACGGCGACGTTCGCATCGTCCAGGCGGCCCAGAGCATTGAGGCGAGGTGCCAGGACAAAGCCGATATGCTCCTCAGACAGCCAGGCAGGATTGAGGCCGGCCATTTCCATCATGACACGGAGACCCAGCCGCTCGGTGTGGCGCAGGGCTTCCAGACCTCGTTGAAGAAGGTGGCGCGTGTCGCCGGTCAGCGTCGCCACATCGGCCACAATCCCCAGGGCTACCAGGTCAAGGTATCGCAATACGCTCCCTGGTTGGCTTGCCCGGCTGTACAATTCTTCGGCTACCTTATAAGCACATCCAACTCCGGGCAATTCGCGCAGGAGGTGTGAATCTGGAAGCATCTTGGGGTTCACGATGGTGTAGGCTTCGGGCAGGCTGGAGGGCAAGTCGTGGTGATCGGTGACGACCACGTCAACTCCCCTCGTCTGAGCATAGTTGATGGCTTCATGGGCACCCACACCAGTATCACACGTCAGGATCAGGCGGACGCCATCGGCAATGAGCCGCTTGAGCACGGGGAGGTTGAGGCCGTGGGATTCAGTCTGGCGGATGGGGATGTGATAAGTGACGGCAGCGCCCAGATTCCCAAGAGCAGACACCAGAATGGTAGTTGCCGTTTGCCCGTCCACATCGAAGTCGCCCCACACGCAGATGGGTTCTTGGTGTTGGATGGCTCTCTCTAGCCGAGCAACTGCCTCGGTCATCTGGGGCAGGTTGGATGGCGACGCAGGTGTGTAATAGTCCGGATCCAGGAAGGCTCTGGCTGTCTCAACGCTAGTAAACCCGCGCCGGACCAGGGTCTTCGCTACCAGCGGATGCCCGCCGATGGCAGCTTGCAGTTCCTCGGGCACCTTGACATCTTGTGGCTCGTTCCACTCTCTCACGGGAAGCCTCAATACTCGATCTCCGCAATCTGCTCGAAATCAAGCGCAAACTCAAAATCGCCTAGCAGTTCCGGTTCCACCTCAGCTTCGTCCAAGAGCCCCGCCTTGTCCCCCCGGCGACACAGGGAACGATAGGGGCAATAGCGACAGCGCCGTTCTTGAGTCGTGAGCGGAAAGTCTTGGTCCGACAGTCCTTTGATCTCTTCAATCAATGAAATCAAGTAGTCGCCATCCGCCTGGTGTTGGGCACGGTTGTAGGAGAAATCCTCGGGCTGTTCTGGAAAGTTGGGAAACCAGTAGATCATGCTCACCTGTTCGGGCTCAAACGGCTGCCCGTCGTTGAGAAAGGAGCCAGCCTGGACAACCAGATAGGGATACACACGGGTCTGGATACGCTTGGCCAGCCAGTCGCGTGAGGGTCGTCTGCGGCTGGTTTTCCAATCTACGATGGCCGCTCGCTTTCCAGGACCTACGGCAATGACATCGTACTTGGCAATTAAACGATTCCCGTTCAGCGGGACAGACAGGACGATCTCGGGGTAGCGACACTGGAAGGAGTCAACGGGGGCAGCCTGCAAGTAATTCCTCCACCAGCGACTGAGATCCTGGTCAGTCACACTTCTTGTCAACTGCTCTGGGGGCACGCCCACAAGGTGCTGATGGACCAGATGGTGGTAGGCTGCTCCCTGCTGAAGGTACCGCTCATTCTCCAGAGCAGGTTCCACCTCCACTGCCGGCCAGGGAAGGCACAGCATATATCGCAGTTGGAAGCGTCTTGGGCAGTCCATATAGTCCTGAAGATTGCCCTGGCTGAAATGGAAATCAGGTGCTAGAGTCATGCCCTTGTTCCTCCCAAAACGTCTGCAGTGCAATGAAGGGAACTGCCTGCTGGCAAGGATAGCTCGTAGAGCCCTTATTCCAGGTGATGATCAGTTCCCTTTTCGCACGGGTGATGCCCACGTACAACAGGCGTAATCGCTCGGCGGCGTAGTCCAGCCGCGCCTCTAAGGTTGGTCCACCCTCCTCGTAGGAGACTGGCACATCCGTCGGCAGGAGAGCCTTCAGTTGCGCCAATGTTTCGGCCTCCAGATTCAGTTTGTCACGCACGAACCATTTCTCTGGGAGGAACTGGTCATGGGGTAGGGCCGATGGAAAGTCGTAGTTATTGACGGACATGAGATAAACCCGGTCCCACTCCAGCCCCTTGGCTCCGTGCATGGTGGCCACCACCACCTTGCCTCTGTATCGTTCAGGATCGAAGCCAGTGTCGTCGTTGCTCAGACCCATGAAACGCCGCTCGTTGTTGGCAATTACCGCTAGTTCTTGAGTTAGCTCTGGCAGACGCCAGTCAGGATGAGTTGCGCTCACTTGACGCAGGAGCACGGCTAGCTTGTGGGCCACGGCGAGATCGGCTGGTTCGTCGAACAGGTCCTGAGCAAGAGTGAGGACAAGTTGGTCAATAGGCAGCAAGGTTGCTTCCTGCCAACGCTGAACCAGTTCACGAAACTCAACCAACTGCTCGTGGACCTCGGGCACCTCAGTGACTAGCTCCAACTCCGTCAGCCAGTCCCGATCCGCGCGCGGCCAGGCGAAAGCCTCCACCTGCCGGCATTTGCGCAATGCCTTAGTGACTGCCTCAAGGCGGGACCTGGCCTCTGGATCTTGTCGCTCCCGACGCCGCCAGACCCTATAGACCGTTGACAGCTTGGCTGACGAGGCGGGATCTGCCAGGTAGCTAACGATGTTGCCCAGAGCCCCTGCTGCCTCCCGGGTGGAACTGGTGCTCCGTAGGAGCTCCACATACTCCAAACCATGCTTCTTCAATTCCGTGACCACGGCAAAGCCACGTGTGTTGCGTGGCACCAATACGGCCACTGTCTGATCCTGGTTCTCCGGTAGCCAGCGTGCCAAGGAGCGTACTACAGCCTGGAGTTCCTGCTCTGGGGTGAATTCCTGGCCAATAAGATACACCTTGCTGGGGGCGTCGGGAGGATTGGGCTGAGGATCACCTGGCGGACTGGGTTCGATGTGAGGCAGCAGCAGGGAGTCCCTCAGCGCTTCAACGGGATGCTCCTGCTGTGTCCAGTCGATCAGGTAGTTGGCCAAGTTGATGATGCTCTGGGTGAAACGCCCAGAATTAGGTAACTGGCGAGGTTCAACGTCGGCTTCGTTGAGGAAGTTGAGCAGGAACTCCGGGCTGGCTGTGGTAAAGGTCTCGTAGATAGCCTGGTTGGGATCGCCGACTCGCACCCAGTTGCCATTCGATCCAACCAGGAGTCTTAGAATCTCCTCCTGCAGACGGCTGCTGTCTTGCGCCTCATCCTCTAAGATAAAAGGCCAACGGTCCTGCAGCCGCTCAAGGTAATCTTGGTCGGCCTTCAATGCTCGCAGCGCCAGGCGAATGAGGTCATCAAAGTCGACAGCGCCTCGATAGACCAGTCCGCGCTGATAGTCACCGTAGATCGCCCACCCCATTTCCAGCAAGGGAAGGGGTTCCAAGAATCTGTCCAAGCTGTCGCGGAGCTCGTTAGGTGTGATCTGCATGTCTTTGGCTTGGCGGATGAAACTGAGGGCGATTTGGTTAACCAGGTAGGGCCACGGATCGCGGCGTACCCAGTCTTGCTTGCTCGTGTCCAGATCAAGGGCCAGAAAATCGTCAGCGGCGTAGGGGTTGTTACGTAGCCAGGCTTCTACCACATCTCGCCGCATCCGGTCGGCCTCTCGCTCATCTACAATCTGAAAGCCGTCGGACAGGCCCACCAGGGCCGGTCGTTCTCGTACGATGTCATGGGCCAGGCCATGTAGGGTGCGCACCCGGTAGCCGACATGGGGCAAGAGTCCCCACTGCCGGATGAAGCTGGCTACACGGGCGGCGAAATGGTCCACCGCGGAGTTGACCAGGGTGACCACCAATACCTCCTGGTCATCCTCCAGCCCCCCTTCAGCGACCAACTTAGCAGCCAAATAAGCAAGCGTGGAAGTCTTACCGCTGCCGGGCACGGCAGACACCCCGATTTTCCCGCCGACATAGTCCAATACCTCCTGCTGTTTGGGGCGCGGCTTAAACATCGGCCACCTCCGGCTGGGCTGGCAATCGGCGCAACATTCGCTGGATGGCCTGGAGCAGAGGCCCGCGTTGCTCGTAGCCCTGCTCACCGAGTTCGCTCAGTCCCAGGTAGATCCTGCGGCGGCATCGCCGGATCAGGCCCAGGGTCAGGCGGTAGAGCGCCTCTTGTCTGGCTTCGAACTCGTGGCCGTCAGTCCAGATGGCACGCGAGGGCCAGTGGCGAGTGAGCACGTAGGGATGGGTGAGAGGCTGATAGAGTCGTTCCCACCAGCCCCCGGCTCCGACATTGAGCCAGAATTGATAGTCCACCGGCCGGTTGCTCATCAGAAACGTATAAGCTGGGGCAAGCAGAACCGTCTCTTGCGGTTGGACTTGCCAACTGCGGACGTATTGGGCGGCGACGACACCGTCCTGCACCATCTCTATGTACTCCTGCCCCAAGGGCTTGCCTTCCTCACCAAGGGTCCCTGCTGCCACCGTGCGAAACTTTTGCACCGACTCGATCAGGTTAGCGGCCACGCGCCCTGCGTCGAAGTCGCCGTAAAAGCCATATCCTTGCTGGGAAAGCAGCTCGCCGAACAAACGGCTCAGAAAGTGGTCAAGCTCTGCCTGGGGTGCAGCAATGTAGCCTTCGATCCAGATACGCAAGCCCTCGTAGCGCCCGCCTAACAGGTATGTGATGCGCTCCTGCATGTTAGGTTCGATTCGGGCAAAGGAACCCAAAGTGGGAACGTTGTCTTTGATGCGGTACACGATTTCGGCCAGGAGTTGCGCACGCACTAGATCCATCCCGTCAATGGCTTGCATTAGGGCGTAGGCTACATCGAACCGAGTAGGGCAGATTCCCCACTCCAGGTGAGCCAGGGCCGCCACGGTCAGCAGGCAGTGAGAGGCCGGTTCTTCCCGCAGGGCCCGCGAAGGGCGATGGGAAAGTGCTGGGACACCCTGGTGCTCCAATCTGTTCATCAGAGAGAAACGCAGGGCGTCGGTCAAGAATGGGGCCAGCACAACAATCTCTCCAGGGGACACGTCCTGTTCGTGCACCAGCTTGGCGATTTCCTCAGTTACCCAATCGAGCATCTGAGGGTGGTACCGGTGGTATTCGTAAGTCAGGACAGCGCGCACATCCCCCGAGGCTTTTTCGGCCGGCCTGTTCAAGCTGCGAGCTACCGCATATCCAAACGCCTGTAAGTCAGGTGAAGAAACGTAGGATTCGGCGAAAGCGACCTTCTCCTGGCACAGCTTCTTAAGGGTGTAGGCGCTCTCTGGGTCGGCCCCTAGGAAACGCCGGTAGCCTGCCTCCTGATCGTAGATCAAGAGCGCCGACTGACAGTGGGGCAGCCATTCTTTCAACAGGTCGTGAGCCACCGGCATGTCTTCCTCCACATTGTCGGCGATGAGGTGGGTATAGCGATTCAGAAGATAGTGACGGCACAAAGGTAGCGGCCAGAGGTGTTTCACGAACACTTCCAGTTGAAGCGAGAAGTCCAGCAGGTTGTGGGCCAGGCAATATTCGCGGAAGCGAGTGGCACAAACCTGGGCCTCATCGTACATGCGCTTCTGGCTCTGTTCGCCTCCCCACGCAGCCTTGAGCCGTTCGCCAATCTGGGTGTAGGGGAAGCCCACCACGGCAGCCTTGTTCAGGTTGTCGAGGATCTGGCTGTAGAGGCGGTTGCGGTTAATGGTCACGCTCTCGAAGTAGCCCTGGTCCAGGAGCGGGCTGACGAGACGGGCCATGTAGTATTGGGCTGTCTCCAGGGTGAGGAATGTTGGTGGTTGATCAGGTCGGCCAAAGCCTGCCTCTTCGGCAATCAACGGCCAGAAGAGGTCCACCATCCGCTGGGATAGGCCGCCCACGGTTAGGATGGTCACCTGGCCTCCGGCTGCCAGCCCCGGATGACGGAGGGCTTCATAGTACGGAGTGCCCAGAGTGCGCTGAGGCACAATCACTAGGATGGCTCCGGCCAGGACGCCGGAATCGAGCAAGTGCAAGAGACGCCCAACACCCGTGGTGGTCTTGCCGGTGCAGGCCGGTCCCTCCAGGAAGACCTTACTCTCAATGGGGCGCTTGATGAGCGCCAGTTGCTGATCTGTCAGAGGGAATGATGCCATAACTGTTGATATTCCTCGCCGGAGCTTGCTCTATCCAAACGGATACTCGGTAACGTCAATGCCCTCTGTATCCCTGTCGCCTGGGAAGAAGGCGTAGGGCTCATTCAAATAGATCTCCAAGGCAACCATTCGGCCTAACAGATCACGCAGATCGGTGTCGTCTATGATCTCAAAGATAGCATCGTACTCGCGCATTGGGTCTGGGGCAGGTTCCTGAGATAACCTCCGGGGAGCATCCAGGTCCGGGTCTAGTTCCAGGTCCTTTTGAGGAGTCAGGTAGTATGACGCTCGTTTGGTATCCACTTCGTTCATCTCTACCTCCACATAGCGGAGCAGGTTTCCCTCACAATCCGGTTCCGCAACAAGCGTCGGCAACATCCTTTAGAAAGTCGATATCGTAGCCTAGTCCTAGCCTTTCACTCTGAATCCTCAGCGCTTCCACCGTCAACTGCGGTTGGTCAGGATAATTGCTTCGATACTCGTTGAGAAGCCCTCTGACTTTTCGGAGCTGTTCCTCAATGTCATGACCAACATCATCGCTGGGATGGATATCTCCCAACGCACTGGCAGCAAACCGGAAACGAACTCCGGCATAGGTCCAAGCCAACGCCGATATGCTGCTCACTCCCCACTTGACTGCCAATGGTAAATGGGCTAAATGAGGTTCCCACTCCAGCCCCAGGTCCTTTGGCTTCCTGTCCCAAGATCTGGCATCAGAGTCTTGCTCTCGCCATCGACACTCGAGAAAGAATAGAAGGGAGCCCAGAGCAAAGGCATACTGCTGTGTAGTTCGGTTGATAAACATTGATGCGCGATGCCTAGACCAGTAATCTCCTCCTCCGTTGGCAAAGCGGGAAGCCATTAGATCTTCCCGTGCTGCCCCAGAAAGCCAGAGGTGAAGAGCCTCTGCTTCGTATTCCCGAATTCTTTCCAAAAGCTGATTCTCACGTACCTCTTTGTCGCCGACTTTGACACGCGGCTGGTAGAAGAAGTCACAATCTTGCGACTGCACCGATTCCACCACCTCGTTCAGCCAATACTGGAATGACCCTTCGCCATCAGTCGTACTACCTTTGAAGGGCGAAAGGTTTTCAAGAATCCTACCAGCCTCATGGTACAGATGACGGCAAGTGCGACTCGGAAGACCGCTCCGTTTGAATGCCTCTTTTGCAATTGAAGTTAGCGGGAACTCTTCCTCCTGACGGCGAATCCATCCAGCTATGGCAGAGGTGATTCGGTGAGCATACTGATCTGGGGTCTCTTCTGCATCCACCTGCTGGGTTCGAAGGAAGAAAGCGTAGGTGTGCCGAAGCAGGCTTTCGTCTTCAGCTCTCCCGAACCACGCTGTGATCGCAGCTGACACCTCGTCAGAGACCGAATCCATATCACTGACAGCGCTGATCTGATCAAGTACAGTACACAAGCCACTGGTGACCTTCAATTCCTTTTTGGAGGGTGCCAGGTACATCTTGCGTAGATCTTGATACTGTTTCCTCAGCGGCTTCCAATCAAACGGAAGCCAATTTGGTAAGACCTGAACCAATCCTTGGTTGGCAAACGCGGGGCGGCCGGCTCGGCCTGCGATGTTCAGAAAATCCTTGCTAGTTATCTCCACCGTCGTATCAGCTTCCGGATCATAGCGCTTGGTACCAGCAAAAACCAGGGCTTCAACAGGAAGGTTCACACCGTAAGAAAGCGTGCTGGTACAGACCATCAGCCGCACTTCTTCACTCGTTGCAAAGTAGCGCTCCGCGAGGACCTGTTCTTGTGTCAGCATCGGCCCCTTGTGGTAGCATACCCCTTGACGCAGGCGCTCAATGATTTCTGGTTTGTCTACACCCAGTTCGCGCCGGAGGACCCGCTCCCACACATCTAACCTTGGGTCATCTGGGCCTTCCAGATTAAGGGAATCTCCTAGCCGTTTAGCTGAGCTTTCTGCCCAGATGTTAGGAATAAACAAGATCGACTTCAGCCCAGTTCTCACCAAGCTTTCAGTGCAATTCCTAGCGGTATCGGTGGGCTTGAATTTGTAGGCCCCCCAACCACCACGTCGATCCTTCTCTTGTTTCAACACACAGACATTCTCTAGAATCATCCACTTTATGTTTCCCGAACTTGGTTCCCAGTCACTGCGGTACACGCTGCCGAACAGGAGATCCCCAAGCCGTTCCCTCCCTCTCACCTGTGCAGCAGCCTGTACATCCCCTGGAATACCCAGCATAAGAGCCTGGCGTGTCAGACGACGCTCATCCAAGAAGTCTATTCCTTCTAGCCAGTGCGCTAGATCATCAGGATTGCTCATCATTGCTGATAGCAGCAAGAGCGGGACCCTTTCATTTACGGTGCGTAGCTGGGCAAGCGCCAAGTCAAGCAAGGACCCACGTCTAGGCTCACCGATCAAGTGGGCTTCGTCTACCACACAGAGCACACAGGTCTCAAAGGCTTCTGCCCAGAGAGAAACCGCCAGCCTAAGCTTCTCCGGTGTCATTACCGCAACGTAGTTAATAGGCTTTGTCGGCAGCTCATCAGGTGACAGACTTTCCAGAGAAAGATAGGTGTATTCCCTGTCAGTTACAAAGCCCCGGATAGTCGTCACCAGAGGCCCTAAAGCTTCTTCAAGATCACGTGTCACTTGGCGAACAAGCGCGTTGGTCGGCACAACGTAAAGGACCCAGGCATCTTCTGTATTCTGTAGGGCTGCTGCGATCTTCATCTCCGCGATGAAGCTCTTCCCGCTGCCTGTAGGCATACTGATGACCATACTCGTTTGTGGGTTGATGGAGCCTCGGCCAATTGCTTCCAGGTGAGCAGGCCAAAGAAGCGCTCGATGTGTTCGAGCTCTATGTTCAAGGTACCTGTACCACCCATCAGATGTGGGCGACGGATCTGGGAATTCAATGAACAGCAGACCTCGCTCAACGAAATCATTCATCACACGGCGGAGAAGGTCAATGATCCACTTGAGAGCTGCATCATTCAAGAGGTCGGATGTCCGTTGAGCCTGTCTGAGCGTTTCCAGCCACGGTCTCGTTATTCTGACCTCAGCCTCAGCCAGAATAATCAACGCTCGCGCCATTTGAGCGCATGCCTCAGCAATGTCAAAGAGCGCCGATATCAGCGCCAGATCAATCAGCTCAAAATCATTGCTGGTCGCTTGAATATCTCCGAACACTGCATCTCGGTCTTCCACAATCCGTAAGACCCTCAAGAAATCACAGCCCAGGAAGCTGACGACGATCTCGACAACCGTGCTGGCCAACCTGTATCCTATATCAGAACCCGCGGACCAGGTAGATAGATTGGAATCATTAACCGATTTCGGCAGTTTGCGGAATCGGCGAGTCAGAGTGGTGGCGTTTCCATCATGCCGTGCTAACAAGTAGTGAGCTATTGCGTTGATCCAGAGATAGCCTTCTCTGGTCCAGAACTCAAAACCGTTGAACGGAAACCGCTCCGTGTCATGAGCCTCTTGTTCCTCCGCCAAACTATCTGAACCTACGGCTCTATATTCTGCGAGAAACTCGAAGATTTGAGCAGCGACGAAGTTTGCGGAAGATATGGCCGATGGCGAGATTTGAACTTGGGGCAGGTTGGCGGAAATGGCTGTGTAAGCACTTAAATAATCCGCAAGTCGAAGCAGGGTGTCAAGCTCGTCCTCAATAGTGCCTTCACCCTGTACACCCACACCAGCTACGGAGAGCCGATTGCTGATAAGCAGGCGATAGGCATCAATCACCAACTGTCTGGCGGCTTCTGCTGACAAACCCTCCGGTCTTGGCATATTCTCGAAACGCTCTTGAAAGTATTTGCTCAACATCAGAAGTGCCCTTCCGCTTCACGCTCAGATAGAAAGTCGAGTGCCAATTCTGTGATTTTGTCAACCCAGTCTTTCCACTTTGAGATTGGCACAACAGTTGCCCATCGTCTCTCTGGCGAATCTGGCTTCTTAGCCGCCACTTCTTCGTAGTTTTTGAAGATACTAGGCCGCTCTCTAGACTCGGACGTGACGACGCAGCCGTGATAAACGAAGTCCTTTTTCCAGAAGCCAGCTTCAACCAGTTTCTCGACCTCTTCTTTGGTGCTGATAAGCAAAGACCAATCCACATCATAGAGCAACTGATGTTTAAGAGCGAGATCGTGTTGTCCCATCTCAATCTCATCGAACTCGTCAAACATAGTGCCCTTTCGCTCGCTATCGGGTGGCGATTTTCTTACCAGGTCACGGGGATATTGCTCAGACGCCTTTGTCTCCGATGTCATGAGTTGATAGCTGTCTGTTGGTGTCTTCCATACTGCTAGATGATCAGCATAATGATCATAGGGGCTAAGGTGCGGCCTTTTCTGTGTACATGGCTCAAAATCACTTGATCTGCACCTCAGCATCAGGTAGTGTGGGATGTGCTCTGCAAACAACCTGACGAATTCATCCCTATGATTCTGAATGAATTCCCGCACCGTCTGAATCTCATCTGTTTTGACTGGCCTATCGGGGAATCTAGTTTGGGCAAGAAGATTGATTTGTCGCCAGAGACCTAGTTGTGCGCCGACAAACAGCTCAACCAACCCTCGCAACAGAGTATCATCACGATCGATTGTCGTCTCATCGCTGGAGCGAAACAGGCGGTAAGCGAATTCAGTGGGCCCGTTGTCAACCCTTTTCCACCAAGCCATTGCACCAGGCTCCTGAAGGAGTGCTCATGTGCTGACAATGAGGGAGCGCAAACCGATCACCCATCAGCCTCTTATCCTCACCCTCAGACGTCGTACGGCTCGCGCAGATAGTTTCGCCAGCCCATGTCAATTCCTTCAAACTTATTCACGCGCGCCATGAACCCCTCCACCGTCCAGTGACGCATCGGAGGCACGACCTTCAGGAAGGCGGCAATTTTGGCGAACCGCTGCCGCGGTCCATCCAAAACGCCTGGCGCAGGAAGGTTGGGAACAGATGCTCCGCCTGGCACTCGGCTTGGCATTGCTGGTGGCGTGCGCGCTCAGAGTCGCGCGGCGAGACTCTGCCGAAGGGCAAGGTGTGGGTTGTCCCGGTGATTGAAGGTTTGGATCGGGTCATAATTCTCTACCCCATTGCCAGGTGCGTACCTGACTTCACGGTTTAGGTGTAGCCGTTGGAGACAGCCCCGGCGTTGGGGTTACTGTCGGACTCACGACTCCCAATTGGGTCAAATAGGGAGGCAATCTATCTCCAAGACACCAGATCAGGACAATGATAACGACATAGACAACGGTCGTGAGCCAAAACCATAAGAGGAACTGCTCCTTCCGCCTTTTCAGCGGGGCAGCCAGACCATCAACTTTCTCTTTGCCAAGCCTGCGGGCGTATGTAGCCAGGCGCTCGTCTGTCTCTCTTCTCAATAGAACATAGCTGTGGCCGATGCTTCCCATCCGATAGAAGCCCTGAAACAGCAACAGATATATGGCATAGGCCTGCATGCCTATCTTGAAGATGATGCCCTGCGTTTCGTTCTTGACCAGTGAGGCCAATAGTGTGAGCACAATGACCCCAATTGTAGCCAAGAGAGCGTCGGTGAGGGTTTTGGCCACTGAGTCGAGAGCCTGTGACACCTCCTTTGCCACCTCCGCAACATAATCTACCGCTTTCTGCACTTGCTCGAAGTGTTTATCAATCTGTCCATCCAAGAAAACACGGTGATGCCACCGAGCCTCATCCAGCAGATGTCGCACTTGACGGGCAAAGGAACTGTAGTTTTCCTTGGGATCATCACTCTCCAGTTCACGGGCCACAACGTTCTGGAAGATGGTTAGCCGGTCCGTCTCTCTGCCGCCATAGGGCCACAGAGCCAATCGCGGTAGCAGACTATCTCCATCCGATACCGTGACTCCTGCCTCCAGAGTCAGCATTGTGGTTCGTTCGGAGCTGGCATACGAAGCCTGGAAGCGGCCATTATCGTAGCTTGAACGATTGGCCGTGTACAGTATGCACAGATGCAGCGAGTGGTCTGCCAGGATAGAGTCGAGCTCATCGGAGTCCGACTCAATCCTTGGACAGAGGAGATGAAGTGGTGTAAGGTGTTTGAGTTGAAAGCCGGCCCAACTCAGGTTATCAGAAGCAATTGTATGGTACCTATCAATCCGGGCCCGCAAGTTTGGCTGGATAGGTGCCAGTGTTGCTTTGACCTGCTGAACAGTATCTACACCAACGATGGTCAGAAAGGGGCCGGCAAAGTGAAGACTCGCATCTGACACAACGATAACCGTTGGCTGACAGCGTGCCACGAACAGGATGTCGTCCAACCTGGGCAGTGGCGATCCTAGAAATCTGACCAGGTTCTCCTTGAACAAGTACAATAGGGTATGGCATTGATCACCATATAGCTCGTATTGTTCAAGGATAGCGGTTTTGTCGAGACTGAGGTCAAAGCGCAACTCGAGTGTATCGTTCTGTTGCGCGATGTGCTGCAAAGCCTGGGTCAGGTCTGTGGCCGCTATTCCTTGCCTGATCTCAAGCAAGGGAGGCCCATCCGGGATACCGATCCACAGAGAGATCGCTTCACTAAACATCTCTACAAGGCTCTCCAGGTCGACCTTGGAGATGCGCTTTAGGCCTCTGGCAGGACCGTCTCTGACCAGATGATATTCCCTCAGCGCCTCACCTTCTTTCACGACTGCGGTTTCTATTCCAATCTTTTGGCAGAACTGAATCATGGTTTCCGCTTGCATCACCGGCGTCCTCATTTAGGCTTCTTCTCCCAGTGGGTGGTCCTGATGGTCACAGTCCAGGTATTGGTAGCTGGATCTCTGTTATACTCGAGCGTCTTGCCTGGTCCAACGGCATCCGCCTCTATACGCACCCTCAAGCCATGGTCACCCTCAAAATAGGCGTACTGCGTCAATCGCCGTCTCTCCTGTGGATCGGGTTCAAAGGTCAAGTCTTCCAACCCTTGTTCTCGCAGATAATCCAGGTACTCATCCTGATCATCAGGCTTGGTAATCACTGCTGCTGCGAAATTGGTCGCATCTACGACTGCATCCTGAAGAGAGCCCGTCACACGTCCCTTGAATCGCTCAACGTCCTCCTCAGGCCATTGCTCCATCTTTCCGAGCCACTCGTAGCTTGCATAAACAAAGACACGTGTCCTGTCTGCCCGGTTGAGTCCCACTTTGCACCGAAGGAAGTCTTCTGCAAAGAATGAGGCAATCATCCGACGTGCTCCATAGCGGGACACCTGCTGGTCAAGAACTTTGAGATCGTATCCTCTCTCCTCCCTAAGGCCCCGAGGAAGGACAAAAGCGGATTTATGTAGCTCGCCCCTGGGGAGTACATTGGGCACGCGTCGAATAACAAAGCGTACCTGTCCATTGACCTCCTCCCGTTCGCCGACGAAGCCGTCGTCGGGATCCATCTTGAGCAGCGCCAACCATCGCGACTCGTCATCCCCCTCGGTAAAGGTGCAAAGAATCAAATCGCCCGGCGAAACACGGTTATCAATGGTATCAAACAGATGCTCGGCCATTCTTCGTGACTGGGTGACGAATTGATCCGGATCAGTCAACAAGTTGTCGCACATATCACGTAGGCATACTGTTCCAGGTTCCTGGTCCAGGAAGACAGCCGTGCGAGCATACCTGTGCTCTCGATTCGAGACAATGTGCCGGCGCAGAAAGCTGCCCACCTCGTCGGTGACCGGTGACTCCAGGTCTGAGAGCTGTGGTTCATCGTAATTTCGATGATCCACTTTGTGAATGATCATCCTGTGAATACTGATTTGCGAGTTGTCTGTCATCTTGCCACCTCCTCACTGCCCACCTTCTGCTTGTGCAACCCCAGGAGTTGCTCAGCCAACGCTACCATCATCGCTGTGATGGGCTTTTGAACACTATCAGCCAGGAAACTGTTGACCTTAAGAGAGAGTCCCAGGTGCGATTGTCTATAGTGTCGTGAGACACTGGGTACTCCTTGGATAGATTTCTTGCCTCCTGCGAGACAGATATCAAAGCCTTCTAGCCGAGAATGCTAAACTTCTCCCTCGACCACACTCAGAAGACTCAAGTAATTGGTTGCTGCATGTTGCAGAATACCTAGGTACGTGTCATTCGCTTCAATATACACTGGCATACCAATGGCTCGCCCGAACTCAGTCTGTTCGCGAATCACGTACTCTAGATTGATGCTTTTCAGCAAGTCTCGATAGTTTGCCAGTGTGACAGGCAACTGTTCCGTTGACAAGAGCATGGATCCGACTTCCTTGAGAATCGGAGTCGCGTGAGGGTGTACTCGTTGAAGAGTGGTCAACAGGTCGTCGAACGCAGTCACCTCCTGGTGGCTATCCTTGAGAAGCTCAGTCCATTCAGCCCACTCTCTGGATTTGGAGATGGACATCAATTCCAGTAGGATGCTTCTCTCTTTGATAACAAGCCAGTCTCGTCCAGGATTGCGTCTCCAAGAGGACCTTTTTCTGGACCAGGGCAGTTGTTTGATTTCTTGCAGTTGTCCTACCAGGGGCAGGGCTTCGTAGTACCCTGCGAGATTCAGAGCCGTAAGACGTAGTAAAAGCACTCCATCATCTCCAGATTCTACTACACACACTATCTCCGACTAAGATCGTACAGGAATCGTGCTGTGTTTTGAGCAAGATCGCGAGCTGAGACTCCCTCCAAGATGACCAGCCTGCTGCCACTTGCCCCGACATCACGGGCAACAGCCTGCTGCTTTGATTCACTCAAGAACACGAAGTCTTCGGTGACAACCACGATAGTGTACACTTTGGAGGCAACTTGCCGGATTTCCTCGCAGAGTTGCGCGATACTCCGGCGAGAATAGGAGAACGTGTGCCACGCCTTGGCTTTCACGGCGATGAGTTGACCTCGTTGGATGGCAAGGGGCTGATTCTCGATTCTGTGTGTCTGAGGACTGAAAACATAGCTGCTTGGAAACTGGATGTCACGACTTGTTTTGACGATGATATCAACGAGCCCTCTGTTGATACTCAGCTTTTCCTCTGCTTCCGGAACAATGTCGGGATCGAGTGACTTCAAGAACTCGACTACTTCTAGCTGTCCGAGGAGGTTTCGCAGTTTTCGCTCGAGGATTGCTATCCTTATCGAAGATACTGCCTTTGGCTCCTCTATATAGGCTTGCAGCGTTACCCAACTGATCCCTCGCTTGGCAGTAGTGATGTGGGCAACCATTTCTGGAGAGATGTTCCCCCGCGACAGCTTGAATACAATCCATGGAAGGTCGGCAATGCCTCGCTGTGCGCGATCCTCAAGCAAGGAAATCAACGACATTGTCAACACCTTCTTCTTGCAGCACCAAGCGATAAGCCGCATCAGCAGGCAAGTAGTAGCGATCCGTGCCGGATTCCCGCAGGAATCCAAGCGACTCATAGAACGACCGCTCGCCAGGCATGATGTCTATCGAGAACGCACCTCCATAGCCACGGCGAATGCTATCGGAAATGACGTAGAGCGGCAGGGCCTTGCGTGCATTGATATAGTGGTCAATCCAAGGAGCATACTCTAACGCTTTGACGTGAAGCCCTCCTTCAGGTATCTCCTCGAGTGCCAGCACACCGGCGACTTGAAAGTCTACCTCAAACTTGACTGTGTTGGGCGAATCGGCCGGTTCATCGGGCACAATCTCTTCCCATGGGAACTGGGTTGTTCCCCAACTGGCCACTTCTGCAAGGTCTGCCGTAGTAAAGCATTCAAAGCAACCTTGACCGGACTCGGCGTTTGGTATGTCAACGTTTGTTCGGCCGAGTGTCAGCGAGCGACTACCGTGGACTTGTCGATGTCGCTTGCAGCGCTCCGGCAGCGTCATGCGGGTCAGGCCAGCCCCCTCTATTGAGTAAAAGTCTTGTTCTTGTTTGGTCAAGGTGAAAGGCTCCCCACACACCTTGCAGACAAGTTCCGTATCCCCTGGTAGTGAGGTGCTTGGTTCTCCCTCTGGCCCTGCGGGTCCAGGTTCTCCTGGCTCTGGAGGCTTACTTGGCCCAGGTTCTCCTGGCTCTGGAGGCCTACCCGGGGGTTCCAGGTCTGCTATCCGCACTATTCGGAAGCGTTCAAGCACTTCAACGAGTTGTGGCTCTCCCTGCCGATACCGTGCCAGAAGCTCTTCAGCTTGAGGGGTCGGCAGCTCCAGCACAATCCGAACCGACCCTTCGACGACCATATTGATTCGTATCTCTTCCGGCCCGATGTCGAGTATTTGGGCTATTGCCTGTCTTATTCTCTCTCGCTGGTGTCGATCGACTGTGTTCAAGTCGTCGTCCAGAGTGATGTCAACTCGACTGCGCCGGACAGTTTCTGGTGGGCGACGCCCGCAAAAGGCTCGTCTCCACACCACGCCGAAAAAATCTTCGACGATGTCGTATTGGTTCTTGAGTTGGCTTGATAGATCCTCGGCGTCCCACAGAAACGTGTTTGGTCTCTGCAGCATCATGCGTCGGAGCACTGCCTTTGCATCACAGGATATTATCACGACATACCTGTCCGCGTCGAACACAAACCGCCCCAAAGCAGCCTCGAGGTCGGCTGGATTGAATCTCTCGCGCCGTTTGCATTGGAAACACCATAGCTCAAATCGCCCTTCAAATTGGCGCTCTGCGAGCAGGTCGATGCCTTGTTGTTTTTCCCCTTGGACTCCATACAGATGGCAATTGGTAATAGTACCATAAGTGGTAACCAGGCGGGCACAAAGACGCTCAAAATTCCTCCAGGATAGCTTGTTGAACGGCAGCTTCTGTGCCCTGGTTTCAACTGGAGGGGGTATGACTTCGGCATCAACTGGTGGTGGTATCCGCAGAAGATCCGTCAGTATCTCCGTATGGACGTTCATCATGTTCTGTGTCATCCTTGCCCAAGTCCCAATTCAGATGTCCAACCTTCGGGACTTCTACTTCCCTACGGCCTCTTCGTTCTGGTTCTTGTCCAGTTGTCAGCTAATAGCGCGTACTTTGGAGCAAATGTACGTGCCTCTGGACATGGCTCTCAGGATATGCTCAACGTCCGACAGGTCTGCCATATCCCAGAGGCTGCAGCTACGTTGCGCGTCCCCCAGACAACCCTGCTAGCCGGCCACACATGCACTCCGCTTGAGGAGGTTGTCCCGAGAATGGCCGGTATCTGCTCGTGGACCTCAATTGCTTGCCCTGCCTCGCTCAGGACGCTGTAATCTAGGCCTGGATCGCCCAATCAATTCCTCTTTTTGGGGGCGTGTTTCACCGTTGAGGAGCATTCATAACCATAGTCGTAGTATGTCTTCCATGAACGTGGAAGCCTCCAGAACATACCTCTCCACGGTCCGTAGGTAGCCATCCCGAATCACCAAGACCTCTTGGTGTGTGTTCAACCCTTGCAGGCAATCTCCAATGCATTCCTGCGCCCAGTGCATGTCTCCAGAATCGGAGGCAAAAAGGTCGTAGTAAGCCAACGCCAGGGTATAGCATCTTGCAGCTTCTTCGAGATGCTTGATGCCATTAGTCGCCTGATGGAATTCGCGACACGCAATTTGGCCCATCAAGAGATGAGCTTTGCCCAGCGGAACCCAGTAGATCTTCTGGGGGAGTGAGCGATCAGGCGTTCCCACGCCTGCCTTGATGTGGTAGTCTTCTGGGATGCGATTGGTAGCATTCGAGGCCTTAGATCGTGCTCGCTCATTCTTGCCTTCGTAGTAATAGAGCCAAGCCAGTTCAACTTGAGCATCTACACCATGATATAGAAAGTCATGGTCAGCCTCATCAATAGCGCGCTGAAACGCCCGCTCGCTCTTCTCAACCAGTGATGGGGTATCTGGTTCCGTGTCAGATTTGTCGTGACGACGGCGAAGCCCGGCCCATTGCCGATATACACAGCCCAATTCGCGGAAAGACTCAACAACTCGCGAACGTTCAGACACTGACCGGGTGAAGATCTCCGTGGCCTCTTGGGCGTGCTCGGCTGCCCGCTGCAGCAAAGCAGCGTCACGATCGAAATCATGTGTGGCGCTCATGTGGCGCAGGGTTTCTGACAAGGTGATGCAAGTCAATCCAATACCACGCAGCTTACCCAGGTGGCGAAACCGGTGCAGTGCCTGCTCACAGTAGTCACGGGCGCGGTAGGGCTCACCCATACGCACATGGATCAGACCTAGTGTGTTCATGCTTGAAGCTACTTGCATAGGCAACCCCAGCCTCTCAGCTAGTTCCAGGCTTTCTTCGGCACACATCCTGGCCTTTGAAAAGTGTCCCAATTCGGCCCAAGCCCGGGCCATGCGATCCAGATCGACAGCAACGCTGGCAGTGTCAGAGACCATATAATCAATCTTCAGTGCTCGTTCATAGACTGCTGCTGCCTGGGCATAGTCAGCAATGCTGTTATGGTGGAAACCCAGCATGCGCCACATGGTCCTGGCTTTCTTCATCTGACGTTCTGAGCGTGTGGAGCGAGCAGCCTCGTAGAGCGCTGAGGTCACCTTCTGCACGTGAGGAAGTAGTGCTTCAAAGCGGTCCGGTCGGCCGGTTGCGTTGGCCTGGCCGGCGAGATCCACCAACCTCTCGACCAAGCTGGGCAGTGGGTCTGTCATCATTGCCTGATGGCGTGCGTACTCGGCCAGGAGGGGGTGAATGACAGGATCGGCCTCGAGGTTTTCCGTCTGTAGCAGACCCAGCCCCGTGAGAACCCTCAGTGCTTCGTCACAGGCTTTGTGATCGAGCCCCACCGCTACCTGGAGTAATTCGCGAGGGATCGGCCGGCCGGGTGCACACCAGCCCGCCAGGGCGAAGAGTCTACGGGCCGCCTCGTCGGTCACGTCTGTCCAATTGAGAGCGAAGGAAGTAAGGAGGTTTACGTCAAGAGTTGAGGTGTCCCCCGGGCTGCCTCGTAGGTCCTCCACAGCAGGATGTGCCCGGATAGCCTCCAGGTTCTGAAGATAGCGTGTCACTTTTAATCGGTGATGACACGCCAGATAGTGGCCAGCGAGTTCTATAGCTAGTGGGTGACAGCCCAGCGCCGCTGCCAGAGCCTTCAACTCGGCTTCTTTGGCACGCTTCTCTGTCAAGAAGCGGCGCAAAAGAGCGATGTCTTGATCATTTGGGAGCCTCTCAGATCTGCCCTGCTCCGCGGCAATGGCTAAGATGACTGGTTCTGGCAAGCGATCAGCATCACGGCGTCTCCGGCTGAGCAACGCCTTAGCACCTGAGACGATGAGGCCGACAAGGAAGCCTCCAAATGCGGCGATAGCAGCACCTGGCCAATTGAGGATGAGCTCGATACGCTCTTGCCAGGCCTCAACATCGTCGGCAATTGCCAGCAGACTTTCGGGAGTGAGCCGCTTGGCAAGAGGAATGCGTATCTGTACGGTCTGTTGGCCAAGCCAACCGGAACGTACTCTGTCTAGTAGGTAGTGCTGCACCCATACCCAGTAGGCGGTTTCCTCGTTGGCATCGTAGACCACGTACATCACCAGCTCAGGGCGCTGGAGAAAGTAGCGCGCGGTAGAAACTTTGCAGCGGTGGATGACATCGGTCCCGGAAGTTTTCAGTTGGTCGGTACCCTTGATCTGGACAGAGAACTCACGGCCACTGACTTGTCTGTCAGTAACAATTTCGACACGCATATCCAGACCGTAGTCGGCAGGAACGGGGCGGCAGATCCACGGCGGAGAGAAGATGCGCTCCACGTATTGACGGGAAAGGGCTTCCAGGTCATGGGCGCGTGTTCGTTTAGGCAATCGTCCGGTCATAGCAATTTCCTCACACCAGTTGTGTTGTTTCTTATCCTGTCACGACATCTCCCCCAGAAATGCCCGATGCAGCGGCGTTTGAAACAGATGCTCCGCCTGGCACTCGGCTTCGCGCTACCTGCTCACGGTCATCGTCAGTCCAGTCGGGCCAACAACCTTAGTCCTTTGGCTGGATAGCCAGTGTCAGGACAAATCAAACCCCGCTCAACTTCAAACCGGCCGGTTGCGAGTAGTGCATCCACAACCTTATTGACGGCCTGCTTGGTATCCTTTCTGTCAGTGCAGTTTCTCCTCAGCCAAACGTCCAAGGAATGCGGTTTGGTGTGGTCCTTAAGACTGCAGTTCTGCTGACCTTGAATGATATAATCCCTTCCAGTGCTCCGAATGTGGGCCTCAAGTTGAGAGGTGTAGAATCCAGCCCCTTTTCCTCCGTGAGGTAACTTGATAAATGTGTCCATTTAGCCCCCCTTCTTCGACTAGGACCTTGCTACCACCTATCCTGCTGATACCCCCCATAGCAGGTAATCGTTGCAGCCATCACTGATGCTCAGGTCTTACCTTCCTGTTTTGACTTCTCACGAGGATCGAACCCAGGCATCCAACCGTCGCCTAAGTAGCTCCTGTACACCTTGAGGATCAAAGAGCCGATCTATCAAGAAACGGGCTTCCTGCTCCGGAGGTAACAGCGGCTGGAACTTGGAGAGTCGGCCCCGTGGGAGACCTTGGGCCAATTGGATTAGGTGGTCAGCCGAGAAAAAGTCAGGTTCGGCTATGGTCTCCGAAGCAGCCCAGAGATCGTTTTCCTCGACTGGGTGGATGGTCGAGAATCTGACGTCTACGGAGAAGTTGTCGTTGTTGACTTCTGTGTCCAGAAGTTCGGCCAGGGCACGGGCCAATAGAGTGTTGATGCGTCCCCCAGCGAAGGTGTACAGCTCCCATTTGCTTCCCGATTGGCGCAGAGATATGGAAGATTGCTGTAAGAGCCCCCGCCACTGCTGCCTGATGCTTTGCAGACGCTCCCGCCCGCGGCGATGGACAAAGGGGTAGTCCTCGTCGGAGAGCAAGACATCCCGGTGGGCTTCGGCCACCTTCCGGCTCAAGAGCACGGTACCACCCAACCAGCGAGGAATCTGCCCCCTGGAAGCTGGCGCGACAATGATCAGGCCCTCTTGCAGGTCTACATCAACGGTCTGCCAGCGGCGACCGGCCAGCACAAAGACAAACTGGGGATCGTGGAGGGCCTGTACGAACCAAGTCTGGAGCGTACCCACCTCTTGCTTGTCCAGGGTGACGACGCGCATGTCCTTGGGCGTCTCAAACACTGAGTAGAGTTCCAGGAAGTTCTGACGTCCGAACCGTTTCTCGCCAGCCTCGCCCAAGATCAACAGGCCCTCACTGGAATACAGATAGCCCGCAGCCAGAAGATGCTCGACTAACCTGTCGAATTCACCGCGACTGATCTGACTGAAAGGCGCGGCACGCTCAAGCACCTCCCACAATTGCTCTCGGCGGACACCGTAAAATTGCAGAGCCTGGGCCAGAATCTGGTGGACCAGCACATGGTAGGCGCGACGAGAAGGCTCCACGGGTTCGATCCAGCCTTCTAGTGCCAGGTTGACCAGGACAATCGCTCGCACCAGTGCCATTTCCTCTCCCGCCAGGAAGGCAATGTGCGGGCGGGTTCCTGGTCGGCGTCCGGTGCGCCCCAACCGCTGCATGAAGGAGGAAACGGTAGCCGGCGCGTCCAGTTGCATTACAATGTCCAGGTCTCCCACATCTATGCCTAGCTCCATGGTGCTGGTGCAGACGATGCAGGTGTCTTCCCTGTAAGTGAATTCCAGCTCTGCCTCCTCCCGCAGGTCGCGAGCCACTGAGGAGTGGTGGACGTAGGCTGTGATCCCAACGGTTTCTACCGCTTGCTTGACAGCCTCGGCCTGGCGGCGACTCTCCACGAAGAAGAGGGATTTGTGCCCTTGCGCTCGGCGAACGGTCTCTTGTCCTAGCATGGTATCATCTTCGATCAAGTCGATTTCTATGAGCTTGGGAGTTGGAGGTCGAGGAGGATCAACGATAGTCCAGGGACGCTGGCTGGAGCCCTGCAGCCAGCCGGCGATCCGCTCGGGGTTACCCACCGTGGCGGAGAGACCGACCCGCTGGATGTCGTGCCTGCTATAGGTCTGGAGGCGTTCGAGGACAGAGGCGAGGTGGGCTCCACGGTCGTCGCCAGCGAAAGCGTGGATCTCGTCCACCACCGCGAAGCGTAGTTCGGCGAAGAGGGCAGCCTTGTCAACGTCCGGCTTGATGAGGATCACCTCCAGGGATTCAGGGGTGATCATCAGCACGTTGGCCGGCTCGGCCAGGAAACGTCGGCGGGCCGCGTTGGGCACATCGCCGTGCCATTTGAAGGCGTCCAGCCCTACCAGGCCAGCCAACTTTTCCAGACGGGGCTCCTGGTTATTGAGCAGGGCGCGCAGGGGGGAGATATAGAGCGTCGAGACTGGGGGCAGCTTCTCGGTGTAGAGGATGTCCAGGATGGGAAAAAAGGCGGCCTCGGTCTTCCCACCAGCGGTGGGGGCCAATACCACGCAGTTGTGGCCAGCAAGTACAGCGTCGATGGTGAGTTCCTGTACGGGCCACAGGCTGGACCAGCCCAGAGTGTAGGCGATGCCACTTTGCATGCGCGGTGACAGCCTGAAAAAGCTTGTACTGAGCCCAGCGGTGTCCTGAGCCTGCCGAAGGGTAGAAGTGTTAGAAGACAATGGCCGACACCTCTTCTTCCTCCGCCGTCAGGAGCTCCTCGCGACGGGCCTTCTCCAGATCGAATGCGTATTGCTCTGCAGGGTCGTAGTCCGGGTAGTCCTGAACCAGGTCCAGCACGTTGACGAACTCTCGCAGGAAAACCCGGGGGAGGACGTCTACCCGGCCGCCGAATTTGCTAGTCAGGTGGTCCGCCATCTTCTCAATGAAAGTGTCCGACACACGGGTGCGATCCACGGGTTGGTAGGCGATCTCGTAGATCTCGCGCACTTTGTGGGCCACGGCCAGTAGCCTCTCTCGGTCGAAGGCACGAAGCACGATCTGGGGCTGCCGCAGGTTGCGGAACCGATCATCGGTATCCATGAGCCTGATGCGCTCGTGCAGCGGTTGGAGACTCGGTACCCCCTTGCGGTCTTCGAAGAAGGATGGCGTTCCTGTAAGGAGAAAGTGTGTGTATCGGAAGCCGCCGTCATGTACGACGTCCACTATCTGGCGGAGGTTGCTCAAGCTCTTCTCCCGTTCGGGTCGGCGCAGCCGCTGCACGGTCTCAACTTCGTCGAGAAGGACTACCAGGCCAGCGTGGCCGGCCAGGCGCGCCATGTGGCACACCGCGTGCAGGTAGGTCAGCGCCAAGGACCGATCCACCTGCCCCCGGATGCCAGCATACCGCCGGGCCGCGGCCCCTACCGTGCCTTGACCAGACAGCCAACCGATCAGGGATTGGGCGGTGGCGAAGTCGCCTTCGGCCTGGGCGCGGTAGTAGCCGCGCACGGCCAGGCTGAAGCCGGTGTCCAGGGTGGCGATGCGGGTCAAGTCAGCCTCCAGCGCTTGCTCAGTGAGTTCGAGCAGCCGTGGGTCATCCTCCGATAACCTTTCCAGCTCGATCAACCGGTCCTCAACACGATAGATCCAACGGTCCAGGAGAGCTTTCAGGGCATGCTCCTGGGCAGAGGTGCGCAGGTTCGAGACCAGACGGGCGTAGACCTGTTCCAGTTTGTGCAGCGGCGTATCCGGGGAGATCACGGCCTCGGTGACTACGAAGTTGCGGGCCAGGGCGTCTTCCAGGATGAGCCGTGCCAGGAAGGTCTTGCCCGCCCCATAAGCGCCGCGCACAAACTTGTACGCCGCCCGGCCGGTTCCTACGTGGTCCAGTTGCTCCAGGATGGCTGCCTCTTCCGCCTCGACACCCACAGCCAAGTGGTGCAGACCGGCGTGGGGCACGGTGCCGCTGCGCAAGGCATTGATGATGTCAATGGCCTCTGGGTAAGTTAGGGGTTGATTCACTGCCAATCTCCAACGAGCAGAAAGGGAGCCCAATAGTAGGGATGAGGGAAGATACACTTGTTGATGTCTCCGTCTGTCTTGTCTAAGAGTCGGTTGCGCAGGCGTTCCAACCTCGCTCTCTGAACCTCGGCATCAGCTTGGTGACCTATAGTTGCCAGGCGTCTTTCGAGGACTTCTATGGCCTGACCGGCCGTCAAGTCCTTCAGATAGCGTTGGGCTTGCTGCAGGGCCCAGGCTTTGTCTCGGGAGACTGAACCCATTGCAGCAGTTTTGAGTAACTCGTAGAACTTCTCCGCCAGGAAAGAGGTACTCCAGTCACTAATGTTCCACAGGGTGGCCACCACCGAGGGCGCTCCTGCATAAATGAAGCCCCGGACCAGACCGATAAGCTCATCCCCCTGGGTGACCTCGCTGAGCCCGGTGGTGCAGGCGCTCAAAGTAACCAAGCTGGCCTGGGCCAGATCCAAGCCAAACAACTCCGAGACCTCTAGATTGCCGTCGTATTGGTCGTCTTTGGCGAGCCGCAACGCCGAGCGCAGTGGGGCTTCCTCATAGAATTTCCCGTGACAGGCAAAATGGACGACTTGATAGCGATCCGCCAGCTTCCGAACGTTGGTCTCTGTCGCCTGCTCTCGGAACAAGGGTTGGGCTTCAGTGAATGGGGGCAGGATGGCCTTGATCTCCTCTTCAGCGTAAGGCAGATCCCAGATATTGTGGCCAAGGTTGGGATTTCCCAGGGCCAGCAGGCTGTCGTCTGCCGCGCCGCGCTTGCCCTGGCAAAAAGGCCACACGCTGGCACTGGGCAGATAGAAGAGAGTGAAATCCTCCAGCAGAAAACGGGTCCCATCCCAAAGGGCGGCAAAGGGCAGATAATGTAGCAGGCCATGAGGTACCACCCCCACCCGCCGGGTCTGCAAGAAGGGTGAAACCGGGCGGATGAGTAGCTCATGGAACTTCCTTGCTAGGTCCCTATAGGCCTCGGTATTCTCGTCCTGGAGGGCTTCTCGAAAGCTACTCACCGGGCCAGCGACCCCGCCCTCGGGGAGCGGCCGGCGCTCACAGTGCAGGGATGAGGACGTGAGGACAAAGATGACCAGCGAGTTCTCCATCAGGTAGTATTCCAGGAGGGTGGTGTCCTGATCCAGAGATGCCTGCACCTCCTCAGCGGTGAGTGGAGAAACGGTGATGAGGGAAGCGAGCTGCGGGTGGGCATCCTGGATCCCCTGTATCAGGGCCTGGTGCTCCTCTTCAGCCCGAGTCAGCAATTCCCGGGCCCTTTGGCCGGCAGTGGCATCCTCCATAGGTAGAGTGGCCGTAAGTTGGCGCTGCAAATGTTCCGTACGTTTCAGTAGCGTAATATGCTTGTCGTACAGAGCTGCGTCCTGCTCCTCACGTAGGGTCAGCATCCGAGTGCCCAGGAGATCTAGAAACGCCCGGGACTTGGCCCGCTCGACTGTGTGAAAGGCTTCCTGGGGCGTCCCATATCCATCCAGGAAGAGTCGGATCAAATGGTCGTAGACGTCGCGCTTGTTCTCCACAAAGAACATCCGCCATTCGGCGTCTTCCACCTGGCTCCGTGACCGCTCGATATAGTCCAGACAGGCCTGGTACTGCTTCACGGCCTCTTTTGGATCCTGCTGCTCCGCCTGCAGCCCAACGAGATAAGGGAGTTGCCAGGTAATCTCTGGAACCCAGAACTTGCGTAGATGTTGGCCCACCAGGGCCCCAACGCCCGCGGGGCTCATCATGCTGATCACCGCCTCCATGACCCCGCCGATGGTGCCACTGACCTGGTCGAGCAATTCGCGGGCGCTATGAAGTTCCTGGGTTGCTTCATCGTCACGGCCTAGTTGCTTCAAGAGAGCATGTTGCTTGAAGTGTACCCCGGCCTGCCCTTCCGGATAGTCCAGCTCTTGATAGATGGACATTGCCTTCTCATACCATGTCAAGGCCTCGGACGTCTCCTCCAGATCCTCGTGGAGCATTCCCAGGTGGCGGTAGTCTTCGGCAAGTGTCCGCTTGTTTCCGGCTTTCTCGTCCAGACGGATCGCCTGGTGGTAAGCTTCTAGGGCGGCTGAGAAGTCTCCTCGCTTCTGATGTAAGCCGGCCAGGGTACGGTGGTCGTCGGCTTGAGCCGTTTCATCGCCCAGTTCGTGGTGTATGTTCAAGGCGCGTCTGACATAGCCCACCGCCTCATCGAGGGAATCTTCCCGGCTCAGAGCTCGGGCCAAATGCTTACAGTCCTCGGCCACAGCCGTCTGGTCTCCGGCCTGCTCATCAAGCTGCAAAGCGACCTGGCTGTAGTCCCGTACCCGTTCCCAGAAGCCAAGATTTGCGGCGCAGGCCGCCATGTTCCGATAGGCCCGGGCTACGTCCCGGTCACGACCCAGCGCCGCCGCCAGAGGTCGTACCGTGTCGTGATACCAGGTCAGCGCTCGTGGCAGCTCCCCTGAAGCCTCCAGCACCTGCCCCTTGGTCCAGCTCAATTCCAACCCCGTGATCTGATCCTCCCTCTCCTGGGCCATGGCCAGAGCTGCCTCCAGGTGTTCCACAGCCTGTGAGAACTGGCCCATCTTCTCGAGGGCCAAGGCCAGCCTTCGGTGCACCTGGATCTCAGTGGCGCGAAGGGTCTGCAAGGCCTCCTTCCAGGCAGAGATAGCGTGATCCACGTTTCCCGCCTGAAAACTGGCGGCTGCGCGCTCCAATAAGGCTAGAGCCTGCTGTATCTCGTCCATCTTCCACCCGTCACTGCGCTTCCTACCGCTACTACCCCGCCGGCTGAGGGCTCCTTTTGAAGAGACCCTGGATTTTCTCAAAGACCTGGGTGGCAGTGGTGGGAAAGCCTCGGTTGAGGTGATCTACCCCGGCGCCCCACAGGAAGGCCAGCACATACTCCTGCAGTGAACCGAAGGCCGTCTGGAAGAACTGAATGTAGACCAGGCCGACCACCCCAGCGAAAATGGACACCCCCGCCGCGGTCAACCGGCGGCTTCTTTGATAATCCGCCCGGGCTTGAGTGAAGGGGGAGGGTTTGATCCTGAACGTGTCCTTGGCCTCATACGTCACCTGCTCACTCTCCGTCGTCACCTGCTCCTTTCTCTTCAACTGGAGCATGGCTTTCACGATGTAATCACCGCGTTCCTTGAAAGTGAACTGCCAGACAGGCCCCTGGTTTTCGGCCTGGCTAATAGACTGGGCATTCAGGTCAACGCTCCAGTCAAAGGTGAAATCGGCCTCACTGGCCACCTGATCCCGCTGCTGGGAGACCCGCAGGATCTTAAAGGTCAGCGGAATGCCCGCCACCCGTCGTTCCGCGTCCGCTTCCTCACAGTGAACAGTGAAATTCGGCTTGTACAGGGTCACCGGAAGCTCAGCACGGGGGATCGGCTCGCCCGGCAGTTTCGCATCGATCTTGACCGTGTACTCCTTTTTATCTGCACTGCCATGATCCCTGATGGGGAAGATATGGCTACACCGAGGTTCTTTCGTCTTCTTCTCCTGGCCGTTGAAGTGCCAGGTGTATTCTTCCCTCTCCTGGCCCAGTTCCCCTCGAGATGGGGTGACCACGAACTCTAGGGGTTCTCCCGCAAAGTGGAAGCGTTTGTCAGTGATGCAGTCAATGGTGAGGGTTATCTCCTTCCGCTCCACTTTCCCTTCTTTTTTCTGCTGGAGCGCCCTGACGGCCATCTCGAAAGCCTGCCTGAAGCGGAGACTTTCAAAGTGCTCCTTGGCTTCCTTCAGAGCACCCCAGCCGGGCTCATTCTCGTCGATTGACTTTTCAGCCTCTTCGATGCGCTCCCTGGCCTCGCGGAAGTGCGCCTTATAGTCCTGAAACAACCCCTTCACCTCATCGAGTTTGGTCTGGCTCTCCGTGATCTTTCCTTCGGTGATCTTGTTTCGGGCTTCCTCCATCATGGCCTGAAGTTGCTGGTAAAGTTTCTGGTAAACTTCCTTGGCCTTTGGCTGGTCAGGCTCAGGGTCCCCATTCCGGTAATCCGTTGTCTCCCTTTCCAGGCTATGGATAGCGTAGAGCAGCCGGAGCTCTTTGAGCTCCTCTTCGGCCTGGGTGCGCTTCGTTGCCGCCCTGCCGAAATCGCCCAGGTTCAGGGATTCCGTCGCCTCATCCAGTAGCTCCAGGACTTGGGTCTCCACCGACTTGATATATTCGGGCCGCTCTGCCACACCGGCCCGCAGCTTTAGCGCCTCCTGGCGTACCTGCTCGATGAGGAGCCGCTGGTATTCTGAGTTCTTCTCCAGATCGACCCGGCTGGCCATCCAGTTGGAGAAGACCACGCCTAACACGATCACCAGCAGCGGCCATAGGAAGAAATCGGTCACGGAGAGCGTCACCTCCAACGTCCGGGAAGAGGACAGGTCCAGTGAGCGCAGGGTCGTGGTGCCGGTGTAGAGACCCGTTCCCCGAATGCCCTTTGCTGTGATGTCCACCGTTAGCACCGGATGGTCGGACCCAATCGCCTGGGCGTCTGGAGTGAAAGCCACAATCCCCATGGCGCCAGCTTTGTTAGTGACCTTGGCCGGGGGGATAGAAATGGCCCGCACTGGGCCGGCGCCCTCTTTCTCGTAAATCAAGAGCCTGTCGCTGGCCCTGGGCAACCCAAGGGGGAATTCAAAGTTCACGCTGAGCAGGTTGTGGTCATTCAGGGCATCGGGCAGGATGGAAAGGGGCAAAATCCGGGTAAAAGCCAGCCTGACCTGGGGATTGGCCCCCTGGTCCCGTTGGTCAGAGATCGCCAGCTCTCGTTGGGGGAGCACCAGGTTGAATGTGAAGGATTTCATGGAATCGCCAGCCATGATGGTGAGGGTTCCCGTATAGGTTCCCTGGTTCAGGATGGTCTGCGGAGGAAACGTAAGCTGAAAGCGCTTCTCCATCAAAGGCGGCGTCCACGAAACCTCTTTGGTGATGACCCGGGTGCCGGGCAATATTGAAGTGCCGTCTCCTTTAACCAGGTCCGACAAAACGATTTTGAGGTCCCTGGCCTTGTCATCCGGAGCTATGAACCACAGCGTAAACTCCATGGTATCGCGGTCGTAGCCGGGAATGACCCGCCCTGTCTGCAGCGTCAGGGTGGGGGTTAAGGTGGCCGTAGGCGTCACTATGGTACTAACCTCAAGCCGCAGAGGTGCAAATCCAGAGTCGGTAGCTGTCGGAGAGATGATATGGGCCTGGTTGTCAACAGCCACAGGCGGCGTACTTTCATTGCCGTAGCGCGACATTGTGGAAGACAGAGTATCCGCAGCAGATGCTATACCTGCCAAGGCCAACAAGATCACAACACTCAATAAGAGCAGAACCAAGGTTCTCATGGCATTTCTCCCTTCTTGTTGTAGTTTCTTACTATAGCTCCCACAGCGGATCTTCACAAATTCTCAGGGATGAAATAATACATCTGTCCTCCGTCTCCCATCGGACCCAGCTCGATCCAGTCCAATCCGGCCTGGGACAGCTTCTGGATGAGGCCGGCAACGATGCCGCTCGCTCGCCGGGTAGCCAGCCGCTGCCGCAGTTGGGCTTCGTCGGCCTGGCCGTACTGGGCCAAGGTTTGGAGCACCAGTCGCTCCCGGGCATCCACGTCGAAGGGCAGTTCGACCGTGCGGGTCTGACCGCTGGACAGGGTGAGTTGGACGCTGCGTGGGTGGGGGGGCTGAGGTGGAGCCTCAGTGAGTGGCGCCGTTTCCTCGCCTCGGAGCCATGCTGGAGGCGCTTTAGGCGGCACATCTCGCGCCAGCACGGCACAGGGCACCACTACCTCCTCCAGTGCGATACCTCCGTGGTAACCCGGCCGGGGCTGCTGGCCCAGGTAGTCGCCAGTGCGATATAGGAATGCCAGTCCCATGGCATCGGGTGGCCGCTGGATCAGGTCTGAAGTGGTCTCCATCGCCCAATCGTCCAGGGGCTGGCCTTCTTGCCAAGGCAGGAAGCGGTGGCCGCCGCCCTTGGTTTGTGGGCCACGCCGGCGGCCCTTCCCCAGGTGCCAGGTGTGGCCGTGGTCGGCGATGACGATGACCGTCCGCCAAGCGTTGAGGGCTTCCTGGATTGCTGCCCAGAAGACAGGCAGGTCATCCAGGTCATGAAGCTTCGGGGAAGCACCAGGCGTCTTCAGGTGATCGTCAATCTCGTTGATGATAACGGCCACCAACTGCGCCTCTCCGTTGATTGCCGCCATCAAGGGAGCTGTCCCGCCTGCGGAGAGGCGGGCCTTGTTGAAGAATTCGACGCTATAACGCGCCAGGCGACTTTTCAGCGCGTCTTCCTCGCGGGCTTTGGCCTTCTCTTCGTACTCCTCCTCTGTGTCGAAGGGGTCAGTGGGCAGTTGTGCCAGGAAGATAGCCTTGCGCGAGACCGAGGTGATGGAGGGCAGCAGGGACAGGCCCAAGCGCTCCTCCCGAGGCCCGATGGACCGCTCCGCCAGGGCTTCCAGCAGGTGCAGATAGTCCGGGTAGGCACAGCCGTCGAGGACGAGCAGCAAGACACGCTGACCCTGTTTCAGGGCCGGTTCCACCACCTGCTCGACGATCCTATGGCTGGCTACGGCATCCAGGCTGTGGATGGCATCACCGTAGCTGGCCAGAAAAGCATGGGCAAAGGTGCGGTTGAGGACGCCCCGCTGTTCCCAGAAGCGTTCGAAGAGCCGTTTAGCCGGATCCTCCAACCGGGCCACACGGGGGAGCAGCCCCATCAACCGCAGGGCAACCAGGTCGGCATAGGCGCCCTGGTCCTGGTACCACCTGCCCCACTGGACAGGATCGGCCAGATCGGCCGTCCGGGCCGTGATACCTTGTAGCCAGCGCACAAGTGCCGCCATGAAGTGCAAGCTCTGGAGTGCATCCCGCTCGTCCACGGCGAAGAGATGGCCTTCCAGTTTGCCGACCTCCGAAGCCGCAGCGACGTCGCCCCCGGCCATGCGTTCGGCCAGCCTGTCCATCTCCCGGAGGAGTGCACCAGGGAGCACGTCGTTGTAGGCAGGGGGCAACCCCCGCACTGCCTCCTGCCGCTCCGCTTGGCGAGCCAGCCGCCGTCCTGTCCGCCCCAGGTGGCGCAGTGTTTCTATGGCCAGGTCGGTCACCTGGGAGACAGCATCTGCCTCCGCCTGGGTCACATCCCGGGTGTCGGCGATGAGGCGGTTGCGCAGGGTTGCCAGGTTGCCCCAGCCCGGAGGGATACCGGCTTGGCAGGTGGCGCGCATGACTATGCCTGTGATCAATAAGGCTGGTGCCCGTCCCGGTTCCTCTGCACTCCAGACCACGATCTCAGGATAATCGGTCCTGTGTTCGGCCAGTTGTCTGCGCAGCAAGCTGATCTCTAACGCGTCCGGCACGGTCGTCGGCCCAGCCTGAGCCAGTTGGGCCATGAGTCCGGCGGTATCTTGCCCTGCTACGGTAATCCCGAAGGCAGCCTTGACCAGGAGCGCTTCCAGTTGTGGACGGGTGACGCGACCGAAAAACGTTCCATACTCATCCTGGATCTGGGCGACCAAGACCTCCAGGTGGCGTGTCACGCTGGGGCGCCAGTCTTCGTAGTCTACCTCCGGGGGCCAGTCCAGGCCGGTGCGGGCGGCCAGCAGGTCCCGCAGCCCCAGCGTGCGGGCCGCCCCGCCAAAGGAACGGGCTTTGATGTCCAGGGGAACGGTGAAGCCTTGCCGGGGGCGGTAGACCAGCACGGCGTGGTGGTGGCTGCCCTGCAGCAACTCCCCCCGTAGAGCCAGCTCCGAGTCAAAGGTAATGGTCGGCCAGTCCTCCCCTTGGAAGGACACGACGGCGATGCGGCCGGTCTCCTCAGGCCCGCCTTCTGTCCAGCCACACTCGATGAGGACAAAATCGGTGAGGACCTGGCCGGTTAGGGGTTGGAGGTGATGTTGAATGGCTTTGACCAAATGTTCCATGGACGTTTGCTTTCGCAATGTGCTCTCTTTGGAGCAGCCTACCCTGAATAGTGAGGCTGCTTGCCCTCAGGCTGCAGCGTTCACACCGTAATGGTGCAATTGTCCAAACCCTTCGGTTGGAGCGGAGTGTTTCGGCTTAGGACGCACCCCACCCTGAACGGTGGGGCTTGCCCACAAACCACAGGGATATGTTGCGAGACATGCGGGCCTGGCTAATCGTATCATAATCGTATCACAATCGAATCAGCATCGTATCATTCCTGGAGAACGTAGTAGGTGCTCGGCCCTGCTCCCCTTTGTGCCAAAATGCCTCGCTTGACCAGGTCGCTCAAATCTCGTGAGGCGGTCACCTTGGACACAGCCAGCAACGCCGCGTATTCGCTTCTGTTGATCTGCCCCGCTACCTTGAGGTGTTCGATTGTCCTCCGCTGCCGCTCGTTCAGCCCGGCTATCTTGCGTGCCAGGACCTCTTCCGGGGTGGCAATCCGCGTGTCGCGCTGCTCAATGGCATTCCTAAGGATCAACCGAACGGCTCCAGGCTCTTCGATCCATTCTGGATCCGGCAGCCCGGCCGCCTCCACCTCCTGGTACATTCGATCTACCCCTTCGCCGATGTCTCGGATGTACTCCATCTCCGCCAACACCCGGGCGATGCGGGGATTGCGGGCGAAGTGATCGTCGCGGATGGTTTCTGCGCTCACCGTGCCGGGGAATTGGCCGGGGCTGATGATCTCCAGCCGATCGTCGAACATGAGGATCTCAACAGGGCGGCCTGTCAAACTATAGGCCCGATGGGCGACGGCGTTGGTAATGCCCTCCTGCCACACGAATTCCGGGTACTCTGGCGTGGTGACGAACTTTCCATCCGGGCCCAGGCGGGTAAACTCCCGGATCAGGGTCCCCACCAGGCGAAAGGTCTCATCCAGCAGCCGGGGCAACGGCTCCTCGATGATCCGATCCTTGATCAAGTTCAACCGGGTCCCGGGTAAGGCCTCGGTGCCCTCGTAGCGCAGAAACCGCACCCCCGGTCGCGGGTGCCAGCGCTGAGGCTGACGTGCGAAGAGTAACAGACCCGCCAGGTTGAGCCTCAGCTCCTCTGCATCCCGTTGAGCCAGTTCCCGGGCCAGCAGCAAATTCTCCAGGCTGCCTCTCGCTCCGATCATCTGGGCGTACCGCCGCAGGAGCTCCTCGTCCAAATCCTCGTACGTTGCCCGCTCGATCATCTGGGCCTCGTAGTTAGCCTGGCCCTTGTCGTAGGCCAGTTGCAGGATGTCGTTGACACCCAGGCGGCGATTCTGGTCGCCCACCCGCAGGTAGACCGTTTTGCGTTGGTTGTTGTGGACGACGTCGCCGCGGGCGACCTGAAGCAGCAACAACTGGTCGGGTTGGCCCAGATCGTTG
>Ga0194125_10001479_pt1 | contig 39696 bp, 35 predicted proteins | sample TA2KigC250mmetaG_FD_148626 | JGI IMG/M metagenome (GOLD analysis project Ga0194125, IMG submission 148626) | Freshwater microbial communities from Lake Tanganyika, Tanzania - TA2015034 Kigoma Deep Cast 250m | ecosystem: Environmental > Aquatic > Freshwater > Lake | place: Tanzania: Lake...
AGACGCACGAAGTCAAACCCCCAGTCGGCCATCCATAGAAAATCGGTTTCTTGAAACGGGTTGTTGATGAAATCGGGCACGAGTGTTTGGGAGGCTTTTTTGGTAGAGCACATCTCCACGAGGTTAAAGCCTCGCCAGCGGGGCAAGGCGTTTTTAGGAACATTTTTCATGGCGGTATCCTGTCGGCACACTAAATACTTACGCGGAGGTTCACAACCCGTTCAGCATAACCAGACCTCTCTGCCTCAGGAACTCGACCCATCGGCTCAGCGAATCCGGGATATCTGTCTGTGCTTGAGGCAGCGGCTCATGATCGAGCCCGAATCGGCGCAGCTTGCTCACCCCGAGCGGGTGGTACGGCAGAAGCTCCACCCCCTCCAGGTTATGCAATGAGCGGGCGAGTCCGGCGATCCCTTCGAAATGATCGGGCCTGTCGTTGAATCCCGGAATGATCGGACAACGCAGGCGAATCCGGCGTCCGTCACCGTCCAGCGCGCGCAGATTAGCCAGAATTCGTTCATTGCCCGCGCCGCAGGAGGCCAGGTGCCGCGCCGTATCGCTCTCCTTCCAGTCGTACAGAAACAGATCGACATACGGCGCGACCGCTTCCAGGCGGTCATAGGAGTACTGGCCGCACGTCTCGACGCAGGTATGCAGCCCCACCTGCTTGGCCTGCTGCAACAAAGCCTTGCAGAAAGCCGCCTGCAGCAGCGGCTCGCCGCCCGAAAGCGTGAGCCCGCCCCCCGAAGATTCGTAGAAGAACCGATCCCGCAGCACGATCTCCAGCACGTCGTCAACGGTCACGTCGCGTCCGATCATCTCCAGCGCCCCGGCGTAACACTCCCGTGCACACAGCCCGCAGGCGACACACTTCGATCGGTCGAGCTCGTGTCGCCCCTCGGTGATGCGGTGTCCCTGAGGGCGGCAGACCGGGAGGCATCGGCCGCACCCGATGCACTTCTCGGGCAGGAAAGACAGGAGTGGAGAGGCGGTCAAGCCCTCGGGATTGTGGCACCAGGCGCACCGGAGCGGACATCCTTTCATAAACACGGTCGTGCGGATGCCCGGCCCGTCATGCAACGAAGACCGCTGAATATCGAAAATTGTCCCCGTTGCACTAGTTGCGATGTTTGGTTCGCGCAATGATATGTTCCTGAAGTTCCGGGTTGATGAGCTTGAACATCTGCGAGAACCCGGCCACGCGCACCGCGATATTGCCGTAGCGTTCCGGATCTGTCTGCGCCTGACGCAGCCGTTCAACGGTGGTCACGTTCCACTGGAGTTGGCCGATGCCCATTCGCATGGCCGCCTCGGTGAGTTGCGCCAGGGTTCGAACGCCTGCCTCGCCCGCCACCATGACCGGGTCAATCTCGACGATTGCGGCAGAGGCACCGGCCGCCCGGTTATGCGGCAGCCGCGCCAGGGAGTTCAGCATCGCCGTCACGCCATTCGTGTCCCGGCCCTGGTTGGCCGATACGGAATAGGCGAGGGGCTCTCCTGACCGGCGACCGTCGGGTGTGGCGCCGACGCTCTTGCCGAACGGGATGTTGCACAGGAAGGAAAAGAGATGAACGAAATAGCGACCGCTCAACGGGCTTTCCATGCGATCCATCACCGCGATGAAGTGTTCACAGACCCGCCGCGCCAGGTCATCCACTTTCGGGTTGTCGTTCCCGTACTTGGGGACGCGCATCAACAACATCTGGCGCAGATCTTCCCGCCCCTGAAAGTTGTTGCGCAGCGCCGCGAGCAGTTCGCTGCGCGGGATGCGCGGTTCGTCGAAAACAAACTGCTTCAGCGCCATCAGGGAGTCAGCCGTGTTGGCGGCGCCCAGAAAGCAGATCGAGTGGTAGTTATAGACCGGGCCGCCGTCGGTAATATCGCGGCCGCGCCGGATGCAGTCATCGGTCAGCACCGACCAGCAGGGCAACGGCCCGCCGTCGCGCTGCGCCAGTTCGCCCCGGTTGCAGTGATACACCATGTTCCGGGAAAACGTCTCCACCTGTTTTTCGTAGGCGGCGAACAAGTCCTCGAATGTGGCGAAGTCCTCCAGCGCCCCGGTCGGCGGTCCCACCTGAGCGTCCGAGGCGGGATCTTTGCCGTTGAACAGCGCCAGTTCCAGGCACTTGGTTGAGTTGAGCCACCCCGACACCGCGTGCGGATTGGCCCGTCCGGGAATGGTTAATTCAATGCACCCGATCGGGGCGTAGTCGCGGGCGTCTTCAGGCGCGATGCCGCGTTCACTCAGCGCCGGAATGAAACACGCATCATTGAAGACGAAGGGAATGCCGCCGCCCTGGGCGATCAGTTCGGCGGACCGTTGCACAAACAATGCGGGCGATTTGTCGTGCAGCCGAATCGAAAGATCGCGAATGACCCCCAGGTTGCGCGTGGCATCGAGAATGATATAACTCAGGTCATTGACCGCATCGTCGCCGGCGCGGGTCACGCCGCCCAGCGTGATGGCCTGCACATCGTAGTCGAGGTACAGCCGGCAGCCGAGTTCTTCCATCCATTCCACGGCACCGGCCCGGTCGAGCCGCCCGGCCGCGATATCGGCGGCATAGTAGGGGTGCAGAATCTGGTCGAGCCGCCCCAGGGAGTTGGCGTTGATCCCATCCTCGCCGCAGGTCAGGATATGCGCCAGCCAGAGCGCTTGGACGGCTTCCGCAAAGGTGCGGGCACCCTCGGCCGGAACGCGAGAACAACGCTCGGCAATCCGTTCCAGACGGGCTTTTTCTTCGGGTGTCTCCGCCACGTTGGCCAGACGTTGCGCCGCCTCGGCGTAGCGCTGCCCCAGGAGAATACCCGCGTCGCAAATGTCCAGCGCCGCCAGCCAGAAATTCTCCGACTGCGGGTAACCCGCCGCCGCGCGGTCCGCCGCCGCCATGGCCTGCTCGACCTCTCGCCGGACGCCACGGAACCCGATGCGCATCACCTTGGCGTAGTCGCGGATCGAATGGTTTTCCATCCATCCGCCCGCCCAGAATACGGAGCATGTACTGTTATCGTTCCAAAAACCCTTGCCGTTCAGGGACTCCGGATCCGGCGTGCCCACGGTACACTGCGGCGGATTCTGCCAGTGGTTCAGACAATCGCGTACCTTGACGACCTCCGTGTCGGCGATACCGAGTTGTCGGAGGCATTCCACATGCTCGGCATTGTGCGGGTCTGGGGTCTTCCATTGGAGATGGGCTGTCGGGAGGTGTTGTCCGGCCAAGAACCAGTCCGGCTCGATCTCGATATTGGCCAGTTTCACAAGTTCCCGCAGGTAAGCCGCCCGGATTTGGACGCGCGACTTTCCGTTTCCCGACGCAAAAAAAAGCGCGACTGCGCGCACAAAGGGGTTCACGTGTTTGGGAAAGGAACCCCGTCGTTGCATGATGCCCGCTTTTAATCGCTCGATGCGGGGCGAGCGTGACGTGACGACATCTGGTTTCATACTCATGGCCTCTATTTCAGATCGAGCGTCCGGTAAATATCCCGTGTGGCCGCCGATTTATTCAATGTGTAAAAATGAATGCCTGCCACATCGTGATCGATCAGATCCCGAACTTGTTCGGTGGCCCAATGGACGCCAAAACGGGCCACGGCATCGTCATGGGAGGATCGCAAAACCGCGCGGAGAAGCTTGGCTGGAATGTGCGAGCGTGGCGAAAGCTCGGCCATGCGCTTCATGCCGGCCAGTGTTTGTATGGGCATAATACCCGCCAAGATAGGTTGTGTGATGCCGGCGATCTCGCACCGTTCTCGAAAGTCATAGAAATCGCGGTTGTCAAAGAAAAGCTGGGTGCAGATATAATCGGCGCCCGCATCCATTTTTTCTTTTAAAAAATCAATTTCGACCAGGCGATTGGCCGAAGCGGGATGCCCCTCGGGAAAACCGGCAACACCAATTCCCATGGATGGGTGGCGGGCGCGAATAAAGCGGACCAAGTCCGCTGCATGAGCAAAGCCATTGGCGGATGGCTTCCAGTCGGGCTGGCCTTGGGGGGGATCGCCATGGAGCGCCAAAATGTTTTCGATGCCGTTTGCGGCATACCGGTCGAGAATGGCGGCGATTTCGTCCCGCGAGGCGCCCACGCAGGTCAGATGGGAGACGACGGTCAGGCGTGTCTCTTTTTGAATCCGCACAACCATGTCGTGGGTGAGCTCGCGTGTCGATCCGCCGGCCCCATACGTGATGCTCACGTAGGAGGGTTGCAGGGGAACGAGATCGGCGATCGTATGGAAGAGCTGCTCAGAGGCGCTGGCATTCTTGGGGGGAAAGAACTCAAAGCTGAAAACCGGCTTGCGCGATTCAAGAATGTTTTTGATATGCATGGGTCGTGATCAGAAAATGCGCGTTAAAACGGCTCGGCCCACAGGGGGCGAGCGCATGCCCAACACACGCCCTCGCCTCCACGCGACGAACGGGAGTATAACAGAATCGGTGGGTAACCGTCAAGGTTCCCTCTAATCCGCCCAGCAATTCTAATTCTAATTATGGAGGTGAAACCATCGGGGTCGGCGTCGGTGTCGGTATCGGTATCGATAAACAACCGGGGTTCGACCCCGATACCGACCCCGACCCCGATGACCCAATCGCCTCATAATTGGAATTGCTGGAGGATTGCTGTGCGAATCTTGTCAGCCCGGATGGTCTGTGATATCTTACCTTCCCAACACAGAAAGAGTGTGACCGGCATGCTGGAGAGAACCATTTTGCGGGATCGGCATGAGCGCCTGGGCGCCCGTTTGATCAATTTCGGAGGGTGGGAGCTCCCGGTTCAATATGACGGCATCTTGGCTGAGCATCAGCGTGTCCGCCAGCATGTCGGGATGTTCGACACGGGGCATATGGGTGCGTTCCTGGTGAGCGGCCGTGAATCGTTGGATTTTCTCTCTCGTATGCTGACTCAGGATGTGCGTGCGATGGCGGACGGGCGCTGCCGCTATGGGTTTCTGTTGCGCGAGAACGGCGGGGTGCTGGACGATCTGATCGTCTACCGGTTTTCGTCCACAGCATGGATGGTGGTGGTCAATGCCGGACCGGCCAAGGACGACCTGGCTTGGCTCGCGCGGTTTTGTCCGATCTCCGGTGTGGCGTTGACCGATCTGCGCGGCGTGCAGAGCAAACTCGATGTACAAGGACCGGAGAGTCGCCTCGCGATGGAACGGGCGATGGGGCTCGATCTTTCCGGTCTGGGGTATTTTCAGTTTAGGCGCACGGAGTCCGGCGCGCTTGTCAGCCGCACGGGCTATACCGGCGACCTGGGGTATGAGATCTATGCGTCGCCGCAGGCGATTGCCGGGCTTTGGGATCGTTTGCGGGCCGAAGGGGTCAAGCCGGCCGGACTGGGCGCACGCGACACGCTGCGGCTGGAGGCCGGGCTGCCGCTGTACGGGCATGAATTGACGACGGAGGTCTCGCCGGTTGAAGCCGGAATGATGCGATATGCGGGGAAAACCGAGCCGTTTATGGGACGCGATGCGCTGCGTGCGCGGCAGGCCGATCCGGGGAGACCGCGCCTGGTCGCGTTTCAGATTGCAGGACGCCAATCCGCGCGGCAGGACAACCGGGTTCTGGATACCGCCGGGCACGAGGCCGGGCGGGTGACCAGCGGCTCGTTCTCGCCGTCTCTGGAGTGCGCGATCGGGTTTGCCTATGTGCGGCAGGAGATGACCCCGATCGGCACCGAATTGGGTGTGGATACCGGCCGGCAGGTGCTGGCAGCACGGGTGACAACCGCGCCTTTCTGGAAGCGCGCCTCAGACGATCACACACACGAGAAAACGGGAGATGAACACCATGGATCCGAAAACATTACGGTATACGCGGGATCATGAATGGGTGGCGCTGGTCGGTTCGGAGGCGACAATCGGCATCACCGAGCATGCCGAGCGGGCCTTGGGGGATATCACCTACATCGAGTTGCCCAAACGCGGCACACGGCTTGTCGCCGGCCGGTCGCTGGGCGTGGTGGAGTCGGTGAAGGCGGCCAGCGATATCTTGGCGCCCGTTGGCGGCGTCGTTTCCGAGGTCAACACCGCGCTCGTCAAAACGCCCGAAGTGCTCAACCAGGACGCCTACGGCGCCGGTTGGATCTGCAAACTGACCGATGTGGACGCCGCCCAGGCGCACGCCTTGATGAATTCGGAGCAGTACGCCGCCTTCTGCCAACAGGAACCCTAAGATGAGCTTTGTCGCGAATACGCCCGCCCAGTGCGCCGAGATGCTGGCCACGATCGGTGTACCCGACATCTCGGCGCTGTTTGACGACATTCCGCCCCGCTTCCGTGTGAAGCACGTGGACATGCCCGAGGGGTTGAGCGAGGCGGAGGTCTATGACCGCCTGCATCGCCTCTCGCATCGCAATGCCCACGAACTGACCTGCTTCCTCGGAGGCGGCTTCTACGATCACTTCATCCCGGCGGCGGTCGATTCGCTCTGCAGCCGGGGGGAGTTCTTTACGGCGTACACTCCGTACCAGCCCGAAGCGTCGCAAGGAACGCTCCAGGCGATCTTCGAATATCAGAGCGCGATTTGCCGGCTCACGCGCATGGAGGTGGCCAACGCCTCGCTCTACGACGGCGGCACGGCGCTGGTCGAGGCGGCGCTGATGGCGCTGCGGATCACCGGTCGCACCCGCATCGTGCTCGACAGCGGCGTGAGCCCCATCTACCGCCACATGATGCGCGGGTATACGCGCAATCTATCGATCGACTTGGACGAGATTGAGGTGGCGCATGGGCAGGCCGACCGCGCCCGCCTCGGGGCGGCGCTGGGGGAGCACACGGCCGCCGTGATCCTGCAGAATCCAAACTTCTTTGGCGCGGTGGACGACTTCAGTGATATCGCGGCCCAGGCTCATGCCAAGGGGTGCCTAGTGATCGTGTCGGTCTATCCGCTGGCGCTCGGCCTCTTGAAAGCCCCGGGTGAGATGGGCGCGGACATCGTGACGGGCGAGGGGCAGTCGCTCGGGCTCCCGCTTTCGTTCGGCGGTCCGTATCTGGGGTTCATGGCCACGCGAATGGCGCACGTGCGCAAAATGCCCGGCAGGCTGGCGGGCGAAACGGTCGACCGCCTCGGGCGCACCGGGTATGTGCTGACGCTCCAGGCGCGCGAGCAGCATATCCGGCGCGAAAAAGCCACGTCGAACGTCTGTTCCAACGAGGCGCTCTGCGCCCTGCGGTCGCTGGTGTACCTCTCGGTCATGGGGAAGCAGGGATTGCGCGACGTGGCGTGGCTCTGCGCCAAAAAGGCGGAGTATGCCAAACAGCGCCTCTCCGCCATTCCCGGCGTGTCGGTCAAGCGGAGCGCGGCGACCTTCAACGAATTCACCCTCGAGTTGCCGATCGATGCCTCGGATGCCGTGGCGCGCCTGGTGGACCGGGGGATTGCCGCCGGCTTCCCGCTGGGACGCTACTACGAGGGGATGTCGAATTACCTGCTGGTCGCAGTGACCGAGAAACGGACACGCGCCGAGATCGGCCATCTGGCCGAGGCGCTGGAGAGTGTGCTGTGAGCGAACTGATCTTCACCCAATCCATGCCGGGACGTCGCGGCTGCACCCTCCCCAAGCTGACGCCGGCCGAGGAGGCCTGTCACCTGCGCATCCCCGAACGGTATCGCGCCACGCAGCCGCCGGAACTCCCGGAGGTCAGCGAGCTCGACGTCGTCCGGCACTTCACGAACCTGTCGCGCCTGAATTTCAGCGTCGATTCGCACCTCTACCCGCTCGGGTCGTGCACGATGAAGTACAATCCGCGCATCTGCGAAAAGATCGCCGCGCTCGACGGTTTTGCGGGAATTCACCCCTTGCTGCCGCAGCTTCGCGGGGGCGGCATGCTGACGCAAGGCGCGCTGGAAGTGCTCTATGAGACCGAGCGGCTGCTGACGGAGATCTGCGGCATGGGCGCCTTCAGCCTGCAGCCGATGGCCGGCGCGCATGGCGAACTGACCGGCATCATGCTGATCGCCGCGTATCACCGCGCCCACGGCAACCGGCGCTCCACCGTGATCGTGCCCGACTCGTCCCACGGCACCAACCCCGCGAGCGCCGCGATGGCAGGCTACGAGGTGGTGACCGTCCCCAGCGGGCCGGATGGCTGCATGGATCTCGAGGCGTTCAAAGCGGTGCTGAACGACGACGTCGCGGCGGTGATGATGACCTGCCCGAACACCCTCGGGCTGTTCGAAAAGCAGATTCACGAGATCGCCGATCTGGCGCATGCGCACGATGCGTTGCTCTACTACGATGGCGCGAATCTCAACGCGCTGCTCGGGCACTGCCGTCCGGGAGACCTCGGCTTTGACGTGGTGCATGTCAACCTGCACAAAACCTTTGCGACGCCGCACGGCGGCGGCGGTCCCGGCGCGGGACCGGTGGGGGTGGTCCCGCGGCTCGCCCCGTATCTGCCCGTCAGCCAGGTGGTCAAACGGAGCGACGGCACGTTTGCCCTGGACTACGACTGTCCCAAGTCGATCGGCTATATCGCCCCGTTTTACGGCAACTTCGGGGTGGTGCTCAGGGCCTATGCCTATCTGCTGCTGCTGGGGCGCAACGGGCTCACCGAGGTTGCGGATCACGCGGTGCTGAACGCGAACTACGTGCGCGCGCGGTTGAAGCCCTATTATGATCTTCCGTATGACCGCACCGTGATGCACGAGTGCGTGTTCAGCGCGTTGCGTCAGTGCGCAAAAGGAGTGCATGCGATCGATATTGCCAAAGCGCTGATTGATGAAGGGTTTCATCCGCCGACGGTTTACTTCCCGCTCACGGTCAAAGAGGCCCTGATGATCGAGCCGACCGAAACCGAGTCGAAGGAGGCGATCGACCGGTTTATCGAGGCGATGATCCGCGTGGCGCGTCTGGCCGAGGCCGATCCTGCGGCGTTTGCCGAGATGCCGCAGTCGACGCCCGTATCGCGCCTGGACGAGACGCGGGCGGTCAAGGCGATGCGGTTTGGCGTCTGACGGGTTCGGGGTCTGCCAGAACGTCGCCGGGGATAGAGAATGAGTAACGCCGCGCTTCAGGCCTCGTGGGCTTCAGAATCCAGAAAGATGTCGACCGGAGCCGCCGCATACGGCTGTGCCGGTTTGCCCGGCACCTGAATGGCCTGAACCGGACAGTACCCGATGCAGCGCTGACACGACTCGCAGGTGTCGGCCCAGACCGGGCCGTCCGCCATGCGAATGGCGCCGGCCGGGCAGAGCGTCGCGCACAGGCCGCAGCGGGTGCAGCGCGTCCGATCAACGGCCAGCGGAAACATCCGCTTGAAGAACCGCCAGGGGCGGGATGTGCGCGATAGCGCAACCAGACCCGACGACCACACTCCATAGCCGGCCGGCCACCGCGCCTGCCCGGCGAGCAGCGCCCGGCCAAAATCGGCGACCGTGTCACGCATGCGTGCGACGCGGCGTGCATTGGCCCCCACCGGGATCGTTCGGTTGCCATAGTTGCCCGGCATCACACAGCATACCGCGCCTACCGTCCGATAGCCTTTCGCCCGCAAAAAGCGTCCCAGCGGACCCGAGAGCCCGCCCGAGGCTCCCCCCATGGTCACGAGCACCACCACGCCGCGCCCGTCACCCGGCGGCAGGGCCTCCATAAACCGCCAGACGATCGCGTGACTTAAACGCGCGACACCCAAGCGGTCGAACAAACGGGGAACACAGGAGACAGGGAAATAATAGCCCGCCCGCCAGTAGCCAGTGTTGCACTGGCTACTGGCTGGCGGGCCTGTTGCAACAAACACGTGTGTTGATTATCGCAGAAACAGGCACAAAAGTCTATCTTTTAGGCGCACAAGATTTGCATCTTTCGAGTACTTCAAGCACTCCAGGCTGCCGCCGGGACTGCGATTATTGGGCTGGCGCGGCGGGGACAGCGAGGCCGGCGGCGATGCGTTGGCGGACCGCCTCGAAGAGGAGGATGGTGGTTGCGGCGGCGACGTTGAGCGAGTCGGCCCGGCCGAGCATGGGGATGCGCACGCGCAGGTCGGCGGCGTCGAGCCACAGTCGGGAGAGTCCGTACTGCTCCGCGCCAACGACGACGACGACGCGGCCGGTGAGGGTGGCGTTCATGTGCAGGATGTCGGTGTGTGGCGTCGCGGCGAGGATGGAGAAGCCGTGGTGGCGGAGATAGGCGAGCGCCTCGGCGCTATCGGCCTCGACCAGCGGCATCGAGAAGAGGATGCCGGTCGAGGCGCGGACCACGTTTGGATTGTAAATGTCGGTGCAGCGGTCGCAGACGATTACCGCGCTCACCCCCGCCGCATCGGCCGTGCGCAGGATGGTGCCCAGATTCCCCGGCTTCTCGATGGCTTCGGCCACCACAACCAGGGCGTTCTCCGGAAGGACCAGATCGGCCAGCGAGCGGCGGATCTGCGGTCCGACGGCCAGCAGACCGTCCGGCCGTTCGCGATAGGCGATTTTAGCGAACACCGGCGCCGTGCACGAGATGATCTCGCAGGTGCCCGTGCGGCAGCGGTCGATCAGCGCTGGCTCGTTTTCGTTTTTCAGAAAGAGCTCCTCGCAGAAGAAGAGCTGCGTCGGAGCATACCCCGCGTCCAGCGCCCGCGTGATGTCGCGGTAGCTTTCGGTCAGCATCAGCCCCAGCCCGTCGCGATGCGAGCGCTGGCGGAGTTTGACGACCGTTTTGATCTTGGGATTGGCCAGACTGGTGATGTGGAGGTGGTTCGGGATCATGCGTCCTCGGGATGGATGGCGGGATCAATGGCCGACGATTCAGGTTACCATTTTTGCACGCATCCGATCAAGCGTTGCAATCACGGCTTGCGCCGGAGGGGGTGATTAGCCTACAATTCGCTCATGGAAAAGACGCTGGTCATCATCCCCACGTATGACGAGAAGGATAATGTCGGGCCGATCTCGCGGGCGGTCTTCGGCGCCCTTCCCGACGCCCACGTGCTGTTCGTGGACGATAATTCGCCGGATGGCACGGGCGCTCTGATTGATGCGCTTGTTGCTGCCGACGCGCGCGTGCATGTGCTGCACCGGCCGGGCAAGCAGGGTCTCGGGCGCGCCTACATCGCCGGTTTCAAGTGGGCGCTGGAAAGCGGGTTTGAGCGGATTGTGGAGATGGATGCCGATTTTTCACACGATCCGGCCGTTCTGCCGAAATTGATTGCCGCCACGGACGCGGCTGATCTGGCGATCGGCTCGCGTTATATCGGCGGCATCCGCGTGATGAACTGGCCGCTGAGCCGACTGCTCCTCAGCACCTTCGCGGGCTATTACGTGCGGCTGGTCACAGGGCTGCCCGTCTGCGATCCGACGGGCGGCTTCAAATGCTTCCGCCGGTGCGTGCTGGAGGCGCTCGACCTTGACCGCGTCACCTCCAACGGCTACTCGTTCCAGATCGAAATGAACCATGGCGCGTGGATGGGCGGGTTCCGGGTCAAGGAGATCCCGATCGTGTTTGAAGATCGACGGGCGGGCTATTCCAAGATGAATACCGGCATTGCTGGCGAGGCGTTCCTGATGGTGTTGAAGCTGGCGTGGCGGAGCGGCTTCCGCCGCTGGCCGAAAAGACAGGTCGCGTGACAATGGGCGGCCTCATCGCACAACGGGGGTGGTGTCCGCTCGCGCTGGTGCGGGCGATGCGGCCCGCGCAGTGGACCAAGAACGGCGTGGTGTTGGCGGCCTATTTTTTCGCTCGATGGGATCCGAGTCAACAGGCGCGTGCGGCGGGTTGGGGGGCACTGGCGGTGGCGTTGGCGGCGGCGGCGGCCTTCTGTGCGGTATCGAGCGCGGTTTATCTGATCAACGACATCCACGACCGGGAGGCGGATCGCGCGCATCCCCAGAAGCGATCCCGTCCGCTGGCCTCGGGCGCGCTGGCGGTGGCGCCGGCGGCCATTGCGGCGGCGGCGCTCGCAGCGGTCGGCGTGTCGGCGGGATTTGCCGTCACGGCCAGCCTCGGCGAGACGCTCCTCGCCTATCTGGGCCTGCAGGCGCTCTACACCTACGGGTTGCGGCAGGTGGCGCTGGTTGATGCGTTCATCATCGCGATCGGGTTTGTGATCCGGGCCGTGGCCGGAGCCGTGGCGCTCGACGTGCGCATTTCGCCGTGGCTGCTCCTCTGCGCCTTCCTGCTGGCGCTGTTTCTGGCGCTGTGCAAGCGGCGGCATGAGAAGGTGCGCTCGGGACCAGACGAGGCCCCGACGCGGGAAGCGCTCGACGGCTACGACGCCCGCGCGCTCGATCAGGCGATTGCAGTGGTCAGCGCGGCGACCGTTGTGAGTTATGCGCTCTACACCCTTTCGGAGGAGACGGTCGAGCGCTTTGGCACCAACCGCCTCGGACTGACCATTCCCTTCGTGTTGTTCGGCATCCTGCGCTACCTCGATCTGGTTTACCGAAAGGGCGGCGGGGAGCGTCCGGAGCGGGTGCTCCTCACCGACCGGGTGCTGATGGTGACCATCCTGCTGTACGGGCTGACGGCATTGACGGTGTTTCAACTGGCAAACGGAGGCGCGTGATGGCGGACCTGCGAACGAAAAAAGAGCTGAAGGGGATCACGAAGCTGGGCAGCGGTAAGACGGTCTATCCCGGTCGGTATGATGCGGGGTTGCTGGAGACGTTTGCCAACAAGCATCCGGATCGCGACTATTGGGTGACCTTTACCTGCCCCGAGTTCACGACGCTCTGCCCCATGACCGGTCAGCCCGATTTCGGGACGATCACCATTCAATATGTGCCGGGCCAGCGGCTGGTCGAGAGCAAGTCGCTCAAACTCTACCTCTTTGGCTTTCGCAACCACGGCGGATTTCACGAGGACTGCGTGAACATCATCCTGAACGACCTCCTAATCGCGATGGCCCCCCCGTACATCGAGGTGGCGGGTCGCTTCCGGCCGCGCGGGGGCATCACCATAGATCCGTACTGCAATTACGGCCGGCCGGGAACGAAATACGCCGATCTGGCCGACGCCCGCTTCCGCACCCACAACCTCCACCACGACCGGGGCTGTTCGCCATGAGCGCGGGGATCAACGAGGCGGCGGTGGTCGTCTTCTCGGGCGGGCAGGACAGCACGACCTGCCTGGCTCAGGCGGTGAGTGATTACGGCCGGGGGCGGGTGGCCTGCATCACGTTCAGCTACGGGCAGCGGCACGGGCAGGAGGTGGCGGTCGCGCAAAAGATCGCCGCCGATTTCGGCGTGGCCGCGCATCAGCATCGGATCGTGGATCTCGCCTGGTACGGCCAGATCACATCGAGCGCACTGCTTGATCCAGCCGCAGCCATGTTGCAGAATCCAGCCGCGTCGTGTCCGAACACCGTGGTGGACGGCCGCAACATGCTCTTTCTGCTGATCGCGGCGATCTTCGCCAAGGGGCGGGGGGTGCGGACGCTTATCACCGGGGTGTGCCAGGCCGACTTCAGCGGCTATCCCGACTGCCGCGACGTGTTCATCAAGTCGTGCAACGTGACGCTCAATCTGGCGATGGACACCGACTTCCGCGTGATCACCCCGCTGATGGATCTGACCAAGGCGCAGACGTGGGCGCTCGCGGACCGGCTGGGCGTACTGGCGTACGTGGCTGAAAACACGCTGACCTGCTACAATGGCATCGTCGGACGCGGTTGCGGGACGTGTCCGAGCTGCCTGCTGCGGCAGCGCGGGCACGACGCCTATCTCGCGGAGAAGGAGGGACGATGCTGACCGTTCGCAAAGCCTGCCATTTTCATGCCGCCCATGTGCTGTCCAACCACGCGGGCGCGTGCAAGAACCTGCACGGCCACACCTACCGGGTGCTGGCCGAAGTGGCGCAGGCACGGGGCGACACCGCCGACATGGTCATCGATTTTCACGATCTTCTGGCCGTGTTGCGCGACGTGATTGTGGCGCGTTTCGACCATGCCTTCATTTATGACGAAGCTGGCGCCAGTGAGCGCGAAATTGCGGCGGTCCTCGTTCGGAACGGCATGAAGACGGTGGGGCTTCCCTTTCGCACCACCGCCGAGAATTTGGCCCGTCATTTCTTTCGCGAGTTGGCGGGGCGCATCAACGTGGTGTCGGTCACCGTCTACGAGACGGACGACTCGAGCGCCGAGTATCGCGAGGATCCTGCCCGATGACCGCCGCGCCGCGTTACCCGGTGGTTGAGATATTTGAGTCGGTGCAAGGCGAGGGCATTCACACCGGCAAGCCCGTCGTATTCGTTCGCTTTGGGCGCTGCAACTTAGCCTGTCCGTGGTGTGACACCGACTTCCGGACGTTCCAGATGCTCGACGGCGACGCGATTCTGGCACAGGTGGCGGCCTTCACGCCGCGGGCGGTGATTCTAACGGGCGGCGAGCCGTTGATTCAGAAGCGGCTCGATGAGTTGCTGGCGCGATTCAGCGGCCTCGGCTACTGGATTGGCGTTGAAACCAACGGGTTACGGCGTCCGCCGGCGGGGTGGCTGCGTCAGATTGACCATGTGGCCGTGTCGCCCAAGGCATATTACGCGGCACGATACGCCGACACACGCATGATGAGGCGCGCCGATGAGGTGCGAATCGTGATCGATGGCGACGTGGGCGATTTCTGCCGCGACATGCGCCGTCGGATTCGTGCCGCGCACTACTTTCTCTCCCCCTGCGAACGCGGCGGCGTTTGCAACGTGGAAGCGACCATCCGCCTGCTGGGCGCCCTGAACCGCGGCCGCCGCAGCGGCCACTGGCTGCTGTCGCTGCAGACCCACAAGCTGGCGGGGTTGCGGTAGCGCGCCGCTGCGCTTCCCGGGTTCGGAACCAACGCTCAATGGATTCATGTCAAGACAGCCATCCTGCTCTTGCGGGGACGTCCGCCTTTCAATCCGTTCGCAGCGCTGCTAACGGCTTTGCGGTCGCTCCTGGCAGAACCGCCCCGGCGTCCCAGTTCCGATGCTGCGGCTTTCATCGTCTGCATGCGGAAGGGGAACTCCGCAGGATGGGCAAGGATCTTCGTGTGCAGATCGATGTCGCCCTCCTCCCATCGGATGTGTCCGTGTCCGCAGTATTGCACGTTGAAGACCTGACCTGAAGGCAGATCGGCCAGATAGGGGAAGTCGGCGAAGGAGGCGAAATATCCCATATCCTCGATCACCAGATAGACTCCTTCGGAAGTCACCAGCTTGACCTCAGCTTGTCTTCTTACGTCTGTTCCACTCATGTTCGATCAACTCCCTGTTGGCCTCAACCAGTCGCACGATCTTGCGCAACTCGTGCTGCGCAAAGCCCTCGTTCACGGCAATCCTGACGGTCGGGATCACCCATACTTTCGCCTCCGTCTGCTCACGGATGACGTGGACATGAACCGGTTCTCCGCTCTCCTCGCTAAAGAAGAAGAACCGATAAGGACCTACTCTCAAAACGGTCGGCATGCTTCCCACCCTCTTGATGGCAGAACAATATCCTATTCGCTTAGGTTTGTCGAGCGTTCATTTCTCGCTCTTGTAAAGAACCCATGTAATCGCCTTCTTTTCTTGCTTTCTTTCTCTTCGTGACTCCCTGCCGGCCTCCTGGGGTTAGGACGGGCGCATCCCCGTTTCACTGACCTGTCAAGCGGGCGATCCTGTGGACAGCCCTGTGACGTGGGCTAGCGCCCCGGCCGACGCGGCAGCGGTGGCGCGGGACGTATCGGACCGCGCAGACGGTGTGAGCGGTCTCGTAGATCCCGCTCACGCGCCGACCGGTGCGGTAGCGGCGGGCGATCACAGGTCAGTGAAACGGGGATGCGCCCGTTAGGCCCCGAGCGCCCGCTGGATGGCCGCGGCCCGTTCGGCGCCGATGCCGGGGACGGCGGCGATCGCGTCGGCGTCGGCGCGGGCGAGCCGGTAGACGGACCCGAAGCGGGCGAGCAGGGCGTGCTTCCGGGCGGGGCCGATGCCGGGGATCTCGTCGAGGGCCGATTCGCGGATGGTGCGCTGGCGCAGACGCCGGTGATAGTCGAGCGCGAAACGGTGGGCTTCATCGCGCAGCCGTGTCAGCACCTGCAGCGCGGCCGAGTCGCGCGGCAGGAGCAGCGGCAGGCGCCCATCGTCGAGCACGATCTCCTCCTGCCGCTTGGCCAGCCCGACGGCGGGCACGCGCTCCAGGCCGATCGCGGCCAACGCGGCACGCGCGGCGCGGAGCTGGGGGACGCCGCCGTCGATGAGCACCAGTCCGGGCAGGGGTTTTCCCTCGTCGCGCAGCCGGGCGTAGCGCCGGCCGACCACCTCGGCCATCGCCCCCGGGTCGTCGGCGCCGGCGATGGTGCGGATGCGGAAGCGGCGGTACAGGCGGCGGTCGGGGTGGCCGTCGGCGGCCACGACCAGGCTCGCGACCGAGTGGGTGCCGAAGAGGTTGGAGATGTCGAACCCCTCGATGCGCGCTGGCGCGGCGGGAAGCCCGATGAGCCGCTGCAGTTCGTCCAGCCCGGCACGGGCATCCGCAGTGTGCAGTTCGGGAGGGGAGACCGCGCGGGCGCGGTGCCGCACCACCTCGCGCAGGGCGATGAAGGTGTCGCGCAAGACCGCCGCCTTTTCGAAGTCATGCGCGGCCGCGGCCGCCCCCATCTGCGTCTTGACCTCCTCGATCACGCCGAGGCGCTCGCCGCGGAGGAAGGCGCAGGCTTCCTCGAACCGGGCGCGGTAGTCAGCGGCGGAGATGCGCCCCACGCAGGGGGCCGAACAGAAGCGGACGATATCGTTGATGCAGTGCGTGTAGTCGTCGGCTCCCGGCGTGATCGGCGGACACTTCCTCAAGCCGTAGCGCTTTTCGGCAAAGTCGAGGGTTGCGCGCACCACGGGGGAGGAGGGAAACGGGCCGAAATAGCGGGCGCCGTCGTCCCGGATGATGCGGCAGGTCGTGAGCCGGGGAAACGGCTCGCGCGGGTCGACGCGGATGGCCAGATAGCGCTTGTCGTCACGCAGAACAATGTTATAGCGCGGCCGGTACTGCTTGATCAGGCTCCCTTCGGTCAGCAGCGCCTCGGCCTCGTTGCGGACGACCACCACGTCCAGATCGGCCACAGAGTGGATGAGGCTGCGCACCTTGGGCGGCGCGGACTGGAGGGTCGAGGCACGAAAATACGACTGCACCCGCTTGCGCAACGACACCGCTTTGCCGACATAGATGATCCGGCCCGCCCGGTCGCGGTACAGGTAGCACCCGGGCTTGTCCGGCAGGTCCGCCAATTTGGCTCGCAGGGCGTCGGTCATGACTGAACGCTTTCACACTGTGGCACGGGCGTCCCGCCCGTGACACACGGGCAAGAGGCCCGTGCCACGCCCGTACTTACGGGGTTTTGCAAGAGCCGCCTGTTGATTCAACGGGGCACCGGTCCCCGCGTCAGCCGTCCGTCCGCGAGCGCGTACCCCGCGCCCATGCGCCCGGCCAGCTCGAGGCTGTGGGTCACGACGATGAGCGCGACCCCCTCGGCGCGATTGATCTCGACGAGGAGGTCGCCGAGCGCGCGGGCTGAGGCATGATCCAGCGAGCCGGTGGGTTCGTCGGCGAGCAGCAGCCGGGGGCGGTTGATCAGCGCGCGCACGACGGCGGCGCGCTGCGACTCGCCTCCGGAGAGCAGGCCCGGACGATGGTTGCGCCGGTCGGCGAGTCCGACGCGCTCCAGCAGCGCCTCTGCCCGCCCGGCATCTGCCCGCCGCTGCGCGGGCGGCCGGCGGACGGCCAGCGTCGGCAGCAGCACATTCTCCAGCACGGTGCATTGCGGCAGGAGATGATGCTGCTGGAACACGAAGCCGATCAGGCTGTTGCGCAGGCCGGCCAGCGCATCCTCGGACAGCAGCCCCAGATCCTGGCCGGCCAGGGTCACCGCTCCCGAGGTCGGCCGGTCGAGGCCGCCGATGATGTTGAGCAGCGTGCTCTTGCCGCATCCCGACGGCCCGACCACTGCGAGCGATTCTCCGGCCTCCACACACAGGCTGATGCCGTCCAGCACACGCAGTGCGGCGGGCGCATCCGGCGCGCCATACTGCTTGCAGACGGCATTCAATTCAAGCACGGGCGTCATTCCATTCCTCCAGTTGGAAACAGGCCGGCCTCGCCGGACCGTTACGGTCGGCCCTCGCGCACGAGGCGATACACGCGGGTCATCTCTGCGGCCATCCGCGCCAAACTGAATTTTTCGACCACCGTCGCGCGGCCGACCGCGCCGATGCGCGCGGCGAGCGCCGGATCCGCCAGCAGGGGAAACAGGGCTTCGGCCAGCGCCCCGGCCCCCGGTCCATCGTAAATCACGCCGCCGCCGGTGGCGGCGACGATCTCCGGATAGGCGCCCAGCCGGGGCTGCACCACGGGGACGCCGCAGGCCATGGCCTCAATCTGGAACAGCCCGAACGCCTCGGGCCGGATGGCGGGAACCGACAGCACGCTGAGCGACTGGAGAAAGGCGATGCGATGGGGTTCGTGGCAGGCATCGACGAATTCGACTGCTGCGGCGTGTTCCGACGCGGCGATGCGTGCGCGTATCCGTGCGAGGAACGGCGTGTGCGCGTCGCGGTTGCCGCCTGTGATGCGCAACCGGAGGCTGGCCAGCTCGGGGCGGCGCCGCAACGCCAGAAAAGCCTCCACCAGAATGTCCAGCCCGTGAGGAGGCGTCAGTTCGGAAAGAAAACCCAGGGTTGGCGTCGCGGGTGCCGTTGGCGGCGGCGCACAGGCGTCCACGTCGATGCCGATCGGTATCGTATGGCACCGGGCCTCAGTCAGGTTCAGGCGTTTCCGCATCTTTCCCGCATAATAGGCGCTGACCGGCGTGAACGCATCCACCGAGCGGCTCAGCTCGGCGACGCGCTGCCAGCCTCGCTCGCGATAGGGCGGCGGGAGCGCGTCCAGCCACGTGTCCTCGTCTTGCAACGTGCACACGATCCTCGCGCCCAGGGCGTCGCGAAGGGTTGGTGCCAGCCCCAGCAGCAGCGCGTTGGAGACATGCACGATATCCGGCCGGGGCTGCGTCTTCAGCCAATCCGTCATCTGCTCGAGCTCGCGCCGGTGGGGGCCATCCGGGCCGTCGAGCACGCCGAGTGTGAGATCGCCGAGCCCATCGGCTTCGGTGGTCCCAGCCTTCGCCGCAGCCCAGCGTAGCACGCCGGGCGCATCCAGTCGACGCCGCCACGACGCCGGCAGCCGGTTGTAAAACGGGATTTTATGCTGTAAATAGACATTGACCGCGCCGTAGAACACCGGTGCCTGAGCGACGGTGCCGCCGACCGGCTCCAGGAAGGGAAGATACATCGGCACGAACAGCACGTCATGGCCGGCGGCCTGCAGGGCCTTTACCAGCCCGATATCGCGGACACAGTTTTGGCAATAGAAGCCGCCGCCGGAGCCAGGCACAATGTGGACGATGTTCATTTTCCCTCTCCGAACGCGTAGAGGACGCCATCGGCTGCGCCAACCACGATCCATCCGTCCACGACGGCGACGGCGGCGGTGATCGGGCTCCCCACCAGATATGACCACAGGAGCTCACCCGTGTCGTACCGAAGCATGGTGAGCCGTCCGTCGCGCGATCCGAAGAGCACCCGGTCCCGGGCGACCACGGGGGAACTATCGATCTCGTCTTGGGCCTGGAAGCGCCAGATCTCCCGGCCGGTGTCGCGGGAGAGGCAGTGCACGACGCCCGCGCGACTCGCGGCCAGGACGCGCGTGGAGGTCACCGCGACGGACGCGAAGAACGCGGGGGCGTCTGCCGCCGCAAAGCGCCAGCGAACCTGGTTCTTCGTCAGATCCAGGGCAAGCACCTCGCCCTGGTAGTGGCCGACATACGCCACGCCGTCCCGCACGGCAGGCGAGGCGGCGACATAGGAGCCCGCCGGAAAGACGGCGGCGGCGGCACCGTCCTTCAGCCGGACCGCATGCACCCGTTCATCGCAACCGCCCACCAGCGCGATCCCGTTGCCGACCGCCGGCAGGCCGTTGATGGAGTTCCCGGTCTCGTAGGCCCAGACCCGCTCCCCGGTGCGGGCGTTCACGGCATGCAGAAGGCGGTCGTAACTGCCCGCCAGGATGAGCGGTGGATCGCCCGGTGCGCGATTCGGCCCGCCCATGATCTGCCCCTCAGTGGCATACACCCACGCGCGTCGGCCCGACGCGGCCTCCAGCGCGTAAAGCTTGCCGTCGAGATCACCGGCGTAGAGAAAACCGTCGGCCACCAGCGGCGAGGCCTCGATCCCGGCGCCGGCTTTGAAAGTCCAGAGCGGCACGCCGTCGGCCAGCCGCAGGGCGTGCACTGTCCCGTCGGCCGCCGCCGCGAAGACGGTTCCGTCATGGATGACCGGCGCCGCCACAATCTTCGCCTTCGCGTCAACGCTCCAGCGCAGCGCCGGTTTTCCGGGCGGCCGCGCGGGAGTGGTGCCGGTCAACGCCGCATCGCCCCGCGAAATCGGCCAGGATGCCCCTGTGGCCGCCACGCGTTCTCCGGCCCGGCCGATCCGGTCGGCGAGCGGCCACTGGACCAGCAACAGGCAGAGCAGGCGGCGAAATGGGACGTGAGACATGAGACCCTCTAGTGTGAAATGGGCGCAGCGCCACGCAAGGGGATTAACGCTAGCATGCGGGCGGGCGAAAGGCAAGTCCGCAAATCAGGGCGGGACTTTTTTAATTGACGGATCACGAGCGGCGTGTCACACTCATCCGCAACGGTTTAGCCCGTTCCTAAGAGGCGTTTCGGACAGAAGGACGTTAGCCATGACGGTTCGCAATCATCAGGGATTCACCATCATCGACCTGTTGGTGGTGCTCGTGATTCTCGCGGTTCTGGTCTTCACGGTGACACCGGCGATTCGGGGCGCGATCAATCAGACCCAGGCGACGACGATGAAAGAAAAAGGTCGGCGCATCTGGATGGCGGTGATTGACGCCAACATCGAACGCCAGGAGCTTCAACAAAGCTCAGTGTGGCCGGGGGACGTCGTGAGCAAGAAACTCTGTGACACGCCGGCGTATTTCACCTTTCTTTTGTCCGACGGCGAAACGACCAACCGTGTCACGGCCTTCGAGGAAAAGCGTCAGGCGCTCACGCTGATGCCCGAGTGGCTCCTGGCACCCGGCCTGCAACCTTACTCCGGAACGAACGCCCTTTCGGCCTCTAACATCGCCTGGCGAGTCACCGAAATCACGCAATCCGCCCCACAGGACATGGCCTTTCTGCTCAGCCGGAATGTCAGCGGTGATCCGACCCGGAAGGGCGCAGGCAAAGGCACAAGCGACAAGGACCCCCGCCGGGCTGAAAAGATCCGGCAAGGCACAAGCGACAAAGATGCCCGCCGGATCGCCCTGAACGCAGAGGTGGAACCTTTCGGCGACGAGCGCGCGGTGTGGATCTCCAAGGGAGGAAGCGCCTTCGATGCGCGAAGGAAACAGCTCTACAACCGGATAGTCATGGGCATCGGTACAAACACCGTGACGATCTGGAAATGCGAGTAGGGGTGCTTGCGCAACCACTTCATTTTTCATTTTTTGGGTTGACGGATCACCGGATGCATGACACAATCACAAACGACGATGGTTTGGAGTGGGATCTTATTCGTGGTTAACGGCGACTTGAGTCGCACAGTAAGGAAGGTAGTCATGACGATTCGCAGAGCTAAGGGATTTACCCTCGTTGAAATGCTGGTGGTGATCGCGATCATCGCCATCCTCGCGGCTGCGTTGTTCCCTCAAATTCAGAACGCGATCGACCAAGCCCGGTCAACCGCCATGAAAAACAAGGGCCGAGGGGTCTGGGTTGGCGTGGTCTCGGCGAACAACGAGCGGGAGGTGCTCAGTCTGGGTCCGGTATGGCCGAGTGAGCTGGGAATAACCGTGGGCACGGATTATTTCGCCAACATGTTGAAAAATAACGCCGGAACCATTGCCTTGACGCCGGACGAACAGTTGATCAGCGATGTGAAGAGCGATCTGCTCGCGGCGGGAAGCTTTGCTCCCGCTCCGAGTGGGACACTTCCTCTCATCGGCAACATTGCGTGGCGCGCTTTTAACGCAAGCGCGTCATCTGGAATGAGTGACGCTTTCATTGTGAGCAAGGACTTTGCCGTCGGCACCGTTGGCGCGGCCGGCAACTGCCAGACCAACACGGCTGTTCTCTTGAATCCGGCCGGGCCTTTCAAGGGACGCCGGATGACGTGGATCACCGTCGGTGGTGGCACCTTTGACGCGCGTAGAAAGTATGTTTCGGATTGCTCCAGACTGATGGGCGGCACCACAAACACGATCAGCATTCTCGCCGACTAATCTGCGTGGGTGGTGGGTGGTGTGATGGTCGCACGGGTGGCTTTGGACGCAGCGCTGGATCGGCTGTTCGACTACGCCGTGCCCGAAGAGTGGGTAGACCGCATCCGCACCGGTGTGCGGGTGCGTGTCCCTTTCGGTTCGCGCGTCTGCTCGGGGTACGTCATCGAGTGCTCCGACCAACCCGAACCGCAGGTGGCGGCTGCGGGTGTTGCGGTGCAGCTGGGGCTGTTCAACGAGGATACCGTGCCGGCTGCCGGATTCGGAAGGCTCCGGTCGGTCTCCGGAATTGACGATGACCGGCCGTTCTTCTCCACCACCCTGATCCGTCTGATCCGGTGGATCGCTGATTATTACTTCGCCCCGCTTGCAGTGTCGCTCCGCTGTGCTCTCCCCTCGCCCGTCCGGGATGGCGGCTCGAAGCCCAAGGAACAGGTGTATGTCAGCCTGCCGGTGGCAGAGGCGGAAAGCCAGTCGGCATCCGCCGCTCTCGGGTCGCCGCTCACTGCTCGTCAGCAGGCCCTGATCGCCGAAATCCGCGTTCGCGGCGGTGGATTGCTTCAGATCCTCTGTCGCGAGCTGAAATGCGCCCCCGACACGATCAAGCGTCTGGCCGCCACAGGCTGGCTGACGCTGGAGACGCGTCAGATCCGGCGCGACCCGCTCGCCAATCGAACCATCCTGCCCACCGGACCGCTCACCCTGATGCCCCAGCAGGCGGCCGCCTTGCGGCTGATTTGCGCCGAATGCGACGCCGCGCTCGCCGCCCGAGCCGCTGGCGCCGTCAAACCGCCGCCGCCGATGCTGATCTACGGGGTGACCGGTTCGGGCAAGACGGAGGTCTATCTTCAGGCCATCGCGCACGTTCTGGAGCGCGGCGGCGGGGCGATCGTGCTGGTGCCCGAGATCGCGCTGACACCCCAGACCGTGCAGCGGTTCGCGGGGCGGTTCGGCGGGCGAATCGCCGTCCTGCACAGCGCCCTGAGCGAGGGCGAGCGGTTCGATGAGTGGCATCGGATCCGCGATGGCGACGCCCGCGTGGTGATCGGTCCGCGTTCGGCCGTGTTCGCGCCCGTGTCCAATCTGGCGCTGATTGTGGTGGACGAGGAGCACGAACCGAGCTACAAGCAAGACGAGGCGCCGCGCTACAACGCCCGCGACACGGCGGTGATGCGCGGATGGATCGAGGGCTGTGGTGTCGTGCTCGGCTCCGCCACGCCCGCCATGGAGTCGTGGGTCAACGTTCAGCGCGGCAAGTACACGCTGGCGCAGATCGAGAACCGCGTCGAGGATCGTTCCATGCCAACGGTCGAGGTGGTCGACATGCGCCTCGAAACGGCGCGCAGCGGCCATGTGCAGGTCTTTTCACAACGGCTGATTGAGACCATCCAGGGGCGTCTGACCGTCGGCGAGCAGGTGATCCTGTTTCTCAACCGCCGGGGCTTTGCCACATCGCTGGTCTGCACCCGCTGCGGCTTTGTCGCGGAGTGCGACGCGTGCAGCACCGCGTATACCTACCATCAAACCGACAACCGCCTCCGGTGCCACATCTGCGGTGCCTGCGCCGCCGTGCCGGCCGCATGCCCCGGCTGCGGCGACCCGACGTTCCGCTACACCGGTTTTGGGACGCAGCGGATCGAAACCATTGCGCAGACGTGCTTTCCCCAGGCGCGGATCGCCCGGCTCGATGCCGATGCCGCCGCGCGCAAGCATGGGCCTGACGAGATCCTGGGCGCTTTCCGATCAGGGAAGACCGATATTCTGATCGGCACGCAGATGATCGCCAAAGGGCACCATTTCCCCAATGTCACGCTCGTCGGCGTGTTACTGGCCGATTCGAGTCTGCACATGCCCGACTACCGGGCGGGCGAGCGCACGTTCCAGCTTCTGGCGCAGGTCTCGGGTCGCTCCGGCCGCGGCGAGATTCCCGGCCACGTGATCGTCCAGACTTACACCCCGGACCATCCGGCGATCGAGGCGGCGCGCACCGCCGATTTTCCGCGCTTTGCCGAGAGTGAGCTGGTTCTGCGCCGCGATGGAGGCCTCCCGCCTTACAGCCATGTGGTCTGTCTGACGTTCAAGGGACGCGATGAGGGCAAAGTCGCCTTCTCGGCCGCCGCGTTGCACCGGGCGCTCGCGCCCCTGTTGCCGCCGGGCGCGGGGTGCCCTGAGCCGATTCCCGCGCCGCTGGCTCGCGCCAAGGGCGACTACCGTTATCAGATCCTCCTGCGCGCGGCCTCGGTGCGGATGCTCACTGGGCCATTGCGCCGGGCGGTCAAGGCCGCGTCTCCGCCAGCCGACGTCTCGCTGGCAGTGGACGTCGACGCGCTGTCCGTGATGTGAGCCCTGAGGCAGACAAGGGACGGATATGATTCCTGAAAGGGGACAATTGACAACCAGCCGATGCCAACGCTACCCTTAAACCGTCGTGATGAATCTGTTATTGCGAAGTAGGCTCAATAACACCGTTGGCTCTAGCGGAGACGAAACATGATGAAGCACTATGACATTGCAGCCTACATCTGGCCGTCGTACCACTACGAACCCCGAGTTGAGCATTTCTGGCCGGAGAAGGATGGGGAATGGTACACGGTGCGGCGCGGCACGCCGCGCTTTCCGGGCCACGACATGCCGCGCATCCCGTTGCTGGGCTGGCAGGACGAGGCTGATCCGAAGGTCATGCGCCAGCACGTCGAGCTGGCCATGTCGCACGGGATCAACGTGTTCATCATGGACTGGTACTGGTACGAGAACGCGCCATGCTTCGAGCGCCAGCTCAATGAGGGGCTGATCCCTGCGCTCAAGGGCACGGACTGCAAGTTCTACCTGATGTGGGCCAACCACGACGTGGACACGCTCTGGAACATGCATGTGGACACCGATTGGTCCAAGCCGCGACCGATACTCTGGAGAGGTCAGGTCTCACGCGCGGTGCTCGAACCCATGTTCGACCGAATCATCGCGAAGTATTTCACCCTCGACAGCTACTACCGCATCGCGGGCAAGCCGGTGTTCTCGATCTTCGACTATCCCAACCTGATCGGCGGGCTGGGCGGCGTCGAGCAGACAAAGGACGCCTTTGCCTGGATGCGCCGGCGCTGCGAGGAACGCGGCCTGCCCGGGGTGGACATCCAGGCCATCGGCCGGATGCGGGCCGGCGTCGAGGCCGGAGCCAAGTTGGCGCCCGGCAGCGAAGCCGCCACCGCCCGCGTCCTCGGGTTTGACAGCGCCACCGCCTATCAGTACTGCATGGAGGGCGGCCAGAATGGCGACTACGTGGTGTGGGCCAACGAGGCGATTCGCCACTGGCCCGACTACGAGGCCATGCACGGCACCTACTACCCGCACGCCTCGATCGGCTGGGACAACACCCACCGCAACCCATCGTTCAAGCAGGAGCGGGTGGTCACTCACTCGACCCCCGACGCCTTCGAAGCCTGCCTGTGGCGGGCGAAAGCCTGGCTCGACGCCCGCCCCAATCAGACGCCGCTGGTCACTCTCAACAGTTGGAACGAGTGGACCGAGGGCAGCTACCTGCTGCCCGACATGCGCTGGGGCTACGGGTATCTACGGGCTGTTCGGAATGTCTTTGGCCAAAGGTGCTTGACGTGTCAGAGTGAGCCGTTGGCCTGTCCCCAATCCACCTGCGCACTGGTGACGAGCGAGGCGGGATGAAGGCATTGATACAACGGGTGACGGAGGCGTCGGTCGTGATCGACGGCGAGACGGTCGCCAGGATGGGTCGGGGGCTGCTGGTGTTGCTTGGCATCCGCCATGAGGATGGAGAACAGGACGTGCTGTGGCTGGCTCGGAAACTGCCCCAGTTGCGGATCTTCGAGGACGATGCGGGCGCGATGAACCGCTCGCTCGAAGACGTCGGTGGCGCCGTGATCGTGGTCTCCCAGTTCACGCTCTATGCCGACGCCCGCCACGGGAACCGGCCGGGTTTCGCGGCGGCGGCGCGCCCCGGGCAGGCGGAGCCCCTCTATGACTCGCTCGTGACGCACTTGCGCGCCCGCCTGGGCCCGGAACGGGTCGGTTCCGGTCGTTTTGGCGCCGAGATGCAGGTGCGGCTGGTCAACGACGGCCCTGTGACGATCGAGCTGGAAAGCCGCGGCTCCGGCACATCACGCGCCTGAAGTCTGGAGTAGCCGGGAGCCGGATTTTCGTCCTTCCGGGCTTGCGGGTCGATCGTGTGGTGGATTTTGTGGTTGTCTCCTCTCCGCTCACATGAAATAATGTGCGTTCCGGGATCGTTTGGTCAAAGGAACGTGAATATGGACGCACTGACATTCGGCCTTACCCTGCTTGTGGTCGGTATGGGCGGCACACTGGTGGCGCTTGCCACGCTCGCGGTGTTGATGGAGTTATTGAAAAAAATGTTTCCCCATCGGGACATCGACGCCCACTAGAACACAGAGCAACGGGAGATATCCATGTTTGAGGCCATACTGAATGGGTTGAGCGGGCTCGGTGCAGGCGTGGCCCATTTGCACGTGTCAAACCTCGTGATGATTGCGGTGGGTGGCGTGCTGCTCTACCTCGCGATCAAGAAGGATGTCGAACCGCTGCTGCTGGTGCCGATCGGCTTCGGCGCCATTCTGGTCAACATTCCCCTGGCCAACCTGATGGGCGAGGGCGGCTTTCTGCGCACCCTATACAACATGGGCATCGCGAACGAGCTCTTCCCGCTGCTGATCTTCATCGGCATCGGCGCCATGACCGACTTCGGCCCGTTGCTGGAGAACCCGAAGATCTTTCTGCTGGGTGCAGCCGGCCAGTTCGGCATTTTCCTGACAATCGGGCTGGCCCTGCTCTTCGGGTTCGACAAGCTGGACGCGGTGACGATCGGTGTCATCGGCGCCTGTGACGGGCCGACGGCCATCTTTGTCGCCTCGCGCTACGCGCCCCATCTGCTGGCGGCCGTCTCCGTCGCGGCCTACTCTTACATGTCACTGGTGCCGATCATCCAGCCCCCCATCATGCGGCTGCTGACGACAGAAAAGGAACGCGCCATCAACATGACCGAGCGGGCCAAAAAGACGAATCCGGTGTCGAAGAACGCCCGGATCATCTTTCCGATCATGGTGACCATTTTCGGTGGTCTGGTCGCCCCCCAGGGGCTTCCCCTGATCGCCACGATCATGCTCGGCAACCTGATGCGGGAATGCGGCGTGGTGAGTCGCTTGACCAAGGCCACCGAGAACGAGATCGCCAACGTGGTGACGCTCTTTCTCGGCATCTCCATCGGCGCGACCATGAATGGCGTCGCGTTTCTGACCTCGCAGACCCTGATGATCCTCCTGTTTGGCTTCGTGGCCATCTGCCTCGACACGGTGTGCGGCGTCCTCTTCGGCAAGCTCATGTGCTTCACGACCGGAGGCCGGGTCAACCCGCTGATCGGGGCGGCGGGTATTTCGGCCTATCCCATGGCCGCTCGGGTCGCGCAGAAGGAGGGGCTTAAATACAATCCGTCCAACTACCTGCTGATGCACGCCGTGGGCGCCAACACCGGCGGGCAGATCGGCTCGGTCATGGCGGCGGCCATCATGCTGTCGGTGCTCAAAGGCATGGGAATTATTCCGTGACGGCCGTGCTTCCCTGTGGCGCGGGGGTAGGAAAGACGCAGAACGATGGGTAGAGGCTGAGGAACGACCGGTTCAGGACCGGCCTCTCAGTAGTCCCACTCGCAGACGAAACCTTTGACATCCGGATTGATCTGGTTGCCCAGCAAGTCACACCATCGGCCGGGCCATTGCCCCATCCAGTCATAGGGCTGATTCTGTCTATTCCCGATCAGCACGCCCGCGTTCTCGACCTCCATTCTGCCCCTGACCTTGATGGCGTCGGGCTGACCTGGCCCCCAGTTTGTGTAGTTCATCGGGGACTTGTCAACCCAGACAAATTGAGAGCCTGTTTTCCGCAGTCCAATCCACGTGTCCCATGCGCCGCTGAGGTTCAGAACGAAATTATTTTCTTCGGCGTCAGAGATCGTCACCAGATGGCCGCCCAAGTGGTTGCACCGCATGTTGGCGGCGTCCCACGTTACGGCTTCGGAAAAGTGCTTGTAGTGGTGTCCCCTGAACGTCACTGAATCAGCCGGCGCGGTCTTCTTCGCGGCAGGGACACTCGGAAAGACCTGCGTGTCGCTCGCCCCCCCTTGCATCGCGATTCTGGAGTCGATCTCTGATTTGATTAGCCTGATTCGCTCCAACTCAGCCTTCCACAGCTTCGCCTCTTCAATCTTGTTAGCCTGAAGCGATGACTTGACGGCCGTTTCCAGCTTCTTCATATACTGGTCCATCCAACCGCTCAGTTTCTTGTCGTGCCCCAGGACATGACGCAGGGCTACGGCCGAGACTCCCGTGTTGGCATTGGTGGTGCCGGCGTCGAGCATCCCGCCCTTCTCAAGCCGTGTGATTTCAGCATCCACGGCCTCAACCCCGTCCACATCCCCGGACTGGATGAAGGTCCTGCGGACCAGGCCCAGGGCGCTCACGTAGGCTGACTTGGACTCGGCCTCCAGCTGCGAACTACCGGCCTTGTACAGCGTCTTCAGGTCCGTCGCCGTAGCCCCCGTTTGGGCAAGAGCCGATAGCACCGGCATCGTCAGGATCATGAGAGCAATCAACAGGTTCATCGCTTTCCCTTTCTTAGGCAAAGTGGCGGAGAGGGAGGGATTCGAACCCCCGGTGCCCGTAAGAGCACACAGCATTTCCAGTGCTGCGCCTTAGACCAACTCGGCCACCTCTCCGTAAATGGGTGAGAACGCCGCCCTTTATAGACGGTCTCGCGGAAATACTCAACTCAAAACGCTAACGGCGCGGGGAGTCAATCGCATTCGGCTGCGACCGGCGCGGCCATCCAGAACTTCGGGCCAGCGGCAGACGTGCGCAGGGGCGGGATGCGCGTCGGCGCGTTCACCGTTGGCGCCAGAGCAGGTAGAGGCCGGCCGCAAGGAAGGAGGCGTTCGGCATCCAGGCGCCGATCAGGGGCGGGAGCAATCCCCGCTTCGCAAGGATCATACAGCCGTTGACCGCGACGAAAAAGGCGAAAAAGAGGGCGATCGCGGTCAGAATCCCCTTGAAGACGCCCTGCCGGCCGGTTGCGACACCCATGGGAATGGCGAAGAGGGTGATGACCGTGCAAGCCCAGGGCGAAGCGAAACGGGAGTGAATATCGTACCATTTTGAATCGCGTTCTTCATCGCTGAGGTCGGGATGGACACGCAAATAGCGCAGACGCGCGCGGATGGGCAGGCGCGACCATTCGCGGGTTTCATTCACAAAGTCGGCAGGAATCTCGTTCAGTGACGGCATGAGGCGGAGCGAGAGTTTGTCGAGCTGAGGCATGCGCGATTCCACCTGCATGTCGAGCTCGTCAAACCAGATGTATTGGGGATAGCACAGCAACCACACGCCGTCGCGGTATTCGGCCTGTTTGCAGGCCACTTCAACCTCGCGGGTGCCGTTGGGTCGCTCGCAGGTGATTCGCACGCCATACAGAACCTGCGGCGAGGAGACATCCATCCGGTTGATGCGCCAGTTGCGTCGTTCAGAGGTGTTGTAGTAATGAATGTTCTCACGGATGTCGCCGGCTTCCTGGCGGAATTGGTTTTTTTCGAGCCGCTGGGTGTTTTCAGATGCGTCCGGAGCGTAGAACTCGAGATTCAGCGCGCTCACGAGCGACAACAGGACCGCCACGCTGACCAGCGGTGCAATGATGGTCCCAAAGCCCAGCCCGCTGGCCCGCATCGCCGTAACCTCGCTGTGGCGGCAAAGCTGCCACATGGTGTAGAGCGAGGCGAGCAGTAAGGAAGCGGCCAGCAGCCATTCGAGGAACGGAGCAACAACGCCCGCAAAGTACCCCACGACCACGCCGAACGGGGGTTTGGTTGCGGTCAGCATGGAGAAGGAGCCGATCAGTTCAACAACGACATAGAGCGAGATGAACGTCACCAAGCAGTAAGCCAGCGGCACAAGAAACGAGGTGAGCACGTAACGGTGGAGAATGCGCATGAAAAACCCTGTCCGAATGCATGTGTTGCATAGAAATATGCGGTCGGATTGTGGCACTTGGCTGCCGGAAAGGCAAGGCGAAAGATTGCGCGTTCACTCCGATCTTGTAACGCGGCCCCGTATCATCTATCGTATGCCACCAACGATAGCTTTCTCCTTCTGGCCGGTTTTCAGCTTGTGTGCGTTCGGGCACGCAGCGCAGCGCGTGTTCCCGTACGGTCTGACACGTGTCGGGAACTGGGACAGGCGAAAGAGCGACGCGTTCGAACGGTGGGTTTCATGAGGAACAAAAACGTTCTTTGGGGTTTGGTTGCGGTTGCGGGCGCGGCCGGCTTTGTCCGGGCGGCCGACTATCACGTTTCGAAGCTGGGTAGCGATTCCAATGCCGGATCGTCAGCCCAGCCCTTCCTGACGATTCAGAAGGCGGCCACGGTGATGCAGCCAGGGGATGTGTGCACGGTCCACGCGGGAACCTATCGCGAGGAGGTGATCCCGCCGCGCGGGGGACGCTCGGAGACGCAACGGATCACCTATCGCGCCGCTGAGGGGGAGAAGGTTTACTGGAAGGGTTCCGACCAGTTCACCAATTGGACCGTGCACAGCGGAAATACCTATCAGGTGAGCATCTCCAACGCCGTCTTTGGCGCGTTTAACCCCTATACGGTTTTTGTCAAGGAAGCCTGGATGGGCTATGGCGAAGGCAAGTTTCACCGGGGACAGGTGTTTTACGAAGGGGAACAATACCGGGAACAGCGCGTCTTGGCCGATGTGACGGCGACGCCCAAGACGTGGTACGTGAAGCAGGACAGGGGCAGCACGGTGATCTATGCCAACTTCGGCGGCGCAAATCCCAATGCCGGCATCGCCGAAGTGACCATGAGGAAATCCGTCTTCCGCCCCATTCTGGATGGCGGGGTGAACTACATCACGCTGCGCGGCTTCCACCTGTCGCACGGGGCGCCGAACTGGTCGCCGCCCAGTCCGAAAACGTCGGATCAGGAAGGGCTGATTAGCACCTATCGCGGTACGCACTGGATCATTGAGAAAAATATCATCTCTGACTCGCGGACGGTCGGCATTGTCAGCGGTTCACTGCAAAACGACACCAGCAAGAATTACGCCGCAAGGGGCCATCATCTGGTCCGCGGCAACATCATCCGCAATTGCGGTCAATCCGGCATCTGCGGCAGTGGCGGCAACTGGGGCGTGAGCCTGATCGAGGGCAACCTGATCGAGGAGATCAACCCGCTCATGGAGTTTGGCGGCTGGGAAACGGCCGGCATCAAGATTCACGGCGCGGCCGACTACACTATTAAGAACAACGTGATCCGCGGTGTGTACGGCAAAGGAAATGGGGTCCATCACGGCATCTGGATCGACTGGGCCAATCAGAATTTGAGGATTACGGGAAATATTATCTACAACACGGCTCAGACGGCCCTGTATTTCGAAAAGAACATCGGCGGTCACCTCGCTGACAACAATGTGATTGTGGGCAAAGGCGTTAAAGAGCAGGCGCATCAGGTCCTGCTGGTCCATAATCTCATGATTGATGCCGGGACGTCTTTCGCCGGAGATGGGCGCCAGGCCGCGTATTACAAGCCTCACACGTATGACAAGATCGGCGACTGGAACATGGAGACGGGGTCCGACCGATTCTACAACAACATCTATGTCGGCGTCGGCCCAGGCGGCAAGCAGACCGAGCAACCCAAAGCCGCCGATTTCAACGTGTATTACAAAGGCGCCAAGAAGGCGGCCTTTGAAGGCACCCATTCGCGCGTGGTTTCCGATTTCGATCCGGGCTTCACTCTGACGTCCCTGCCCGACGGCGCGGAGATCACCTTTGTGGTGGACGCCGGCTTTCCAGGCGTGACCGCGCCGATTGTCACCAGCGCCATGTTGGGCACGAACTTCCTGACCGGCGTCGGCATGGAACACCCCGACGGAACCCCGATGGACGTTACCACAGACCTGCTTGGCGCGGCGCGCGGCATGAATCCGACGCCCGGGCCGTTTGAGAAGCTGAACATCGGAACCAACACCTTCAGGCTTACCGTCGGCTTGGCATACAAGGATGGCCTCAAGCAGCCCTAAAGTTCCTGATTTTGCTCAGCGAAAGCGCATGCCATGACCGACACAATTGATTACCGATCCTTTCTCTCACGCCTCGACCCGACCTGGCCCTACCTGGTTCATCGTGGCGGCCGTTACTACCCCGACCGGCCCGCATGTACCCGTGTTGACTGGGGGGAGTGCGCCTTTATCGGCAACGGTATGATCGGTGCCTCCATCTACAAGAAATCGGCTACAGGGTTGTGCTTCGAGCTCGGCCGTAACGACGCCGAGGCACATAACTTCCTCAAGGGAGTGGACTGGTGCGTGCCGCGCATTCCTATCGGCGACCTGGTGCTGACAGCAGGCTACTCTGCTGCAACTCCGGCAGGCACGACGGAGCAGATGCGCCTGGGACTGTATGACGCGGAGGCAACCGGAGCAACGGAAACCCCTGCGGGGAATATCTCCTGGCGGGCCTTCGCCGATGCGGTGCGTGATGTGCTGATGCTCGTCGTCACTTACCCGAAGACGATGACTGCTTCCGCGCGGCCCCAGGTTTCGCTCCACCCTGCCCACGGCGTCAGCCCCCGCTTGGAATGGGTAAGTCCCGAGGTGGCGGATGCAGCGACCCCCCTTCCTCCCAAGCCGGTCTTAACCACCACCGGTGACATCACCCTTTCGGTCCAGGAGCTGGTAAATGACGCCGGCGCCATTTCCGGTGAATGCGCCGTTGCACTCCGCGCTATGAAGGGGTCGCAGCATGACGTTTTGGATAATTTTCAGCGTGATAGGTACCTGTTGAGTATCCAGCACTCACGGGAGAATGGCGTGGCCCGGAAGGCTGCGCGGGCAGCCGTTGACGACGCTGTTACCATGGGGCTTGCCGCCCTTGAAGATGAGCATCGCGCGTGGTGGCACTCCTGGTGGCGGAGAAGCTTTCTCTCCCTCAGCGATACCCGCTGGGAGGCCTTTTACCACATTCAGCTCTACAAGCTAGCGAGCGCCACCCGCGGGGAGATGGACGAGGTGATCGATAACCAGGGGGTCTGGTTGACGGACTCGGCTTGGCCCGGTACCTGGTGGAACCTGAATGTCCAGCTTGCCTACAGCCCCCTCTGCAAAGCCAACCGTGTGGATCTCGCACGCTCGCTCGCCAACACCATCCACCGCTACGAAGAGCAGATGCGTCAGAATGCCGCCCCCGTTACCCCCGATGGGATGTACATGGGGCGCAGTTCCGGCCGCGAATGCACACACAACAGCCTCCCAGCGCGCGAGGCGATCCAGCAGGGAATCGAAGGAATCTTCGAGCTCGGCAACTTCACCTGGATCGCCAAGCTGCTCCATGACCAGTATCGTTACACCATGGACCGGCACTATCTGGCGGAAACGGTCTACCCCGTGCTCCGTGCCGCTGTTGAGGTTCCGCGTGCACTTCTGGAGCGGGGTGCGGATGGAAAACTGCACCTCCCTCGCACCACCTCTCCCGAGTACCCCACACCCGGGGACCCCGCGCGTTCCACTTTTTGTCCGGCACACGATACCAGCTACGACCTGGCCCTCCTTCGCTGGGGGCTCACCACGCTCCTCGATGCGGAGCATGAACTGGGGATTACCGACGCGCATTCGGCACTTTGGAAGGAATGCTTGCGCGATCTCACCCCGTACTGCCTTGACGAGAACGGTCTGATGGTCGCACGCGGCCTCCCCTTCGCCGTGTCGCACCGCCACTACTCGCACCTGTTTGCCCTCTACCCACTACAGCTCTGCGATCTTGAAGATGCGGCCGAGCGCGCCGTGGCCGAGACATCATTCCGCCACTGGATGGGCCTGCGCGGCGCGCTGCAGGGCTACTCCTATACCGGTGGCGCAGCCATGGCGGCACTTCTGGGCGAAGGCAATTTCGCTCTCGAGTGCCTGAACGGCCTCCGTGAGGTCCTCCTTCCAAACACCATGTACACCGAGGGCGGCGGACCGGTGATTGAAACACCTCTCTCCGGAGCGGAGTCCCTGCACTGCATGCTCGTGCATACGATTAAGAATACTCTCCGGGTTTTTCCCGCAATACCGGACGCCTTTCGTGATGTGGAGTTTGCCTCGCTTCTTGCCGAGGGCGCCTTCGAGGTCAGCGGCAAACGCTCAAATGGCGTCAATCAATGGGTGCTGGTTAAGAGTTTGGCTGGCACGCCACTGCGGGTAATGCCCAACCTCCCCGGCACTGTTTTGGCGCACGGTGCGCGATTCTTTAGCCTGAAGCCGGACGGAAACGGGGCTTTCCTGATTGACCTGAAGCAAGGGGAAGAGGTGCTCCTGTATGGCCGTGCGGCCGCAGGGACCGGAGACGAACCGCCCCAAACTACCGTGGCACCGGTTCCTTCCGAAAAACAATACGAAAACTTCTATGGAGCCATTAAGCCAGGGATGGGCGCACAGGCACTGCTTCCGCTAACTCGGGCGGGTAACAACCCGCAGCAGTAGCGGTGCCTGTTGGCAAGACGTCATGGAGAGGGATCGTCGTAACTCGACTTGCTCCTCGTCATGGCGGCAGTTAGGAGTCCCCTCGGCATTGCCGGAGCAGCCGAATATCACCTATCGCGCGGCAGAGGGGAGGACATCAGGGCCGTTCGAGAAGTTGACTATCGGAACCAATACATGTACTCTTAGAGTCAGTTTGGCATACAAAGAAAGAATGCCGGCAGGGCGATTGCCTGTAACACAAACAGAAGAGTCTGGTCAGTACCTCGTCAGCCATGAGCTGGCGGGAGGTCGACGGTAGGCCGCGATCATGTTTGTGCGGCGCATTGTCACATCTTGAAAGTGAAGCAGGCAAAGGAGTTGAGAATGAATCGTCGCGAGTTTCTGGGCACAGTGGGAGTTGCGTTGGCAGGTATGGCGATAAATGGCGCCTGGAGTGCGGAGACAAAACCTGCCGGAAAGCCAAATGTTATCTTCATCCTGACCGATGATCTGGGCTATTCGGACCTGTCCTGTTATGGATCGCCAAACATCAAGACGCCCTGTCTGGACCGCATGGCGGCGGAAGGGGTGCGGTTCACGGATTTTTATGCGGCGGGGGTGTGTTGTACACCAACACGCGCAGCGCTGATGACAGGTTGTTATCCCAAGCGTGTCGGCATGCATATGGGTGTGCTTCCCACTCGCTCAGAAAAGGGGTTGCATCCGGATGAGGCGACCATCGCAGAGCTGTTGCGTGGTCAGGGCTACGCCACGGCCTGCATTGGTAAATGGCATTTGGGAACAGGAGTGGCGACGTTGCCGACGAGCCAGGGGTTTGACTCCTATTTTGGCATGCCGGGTGACAACCACGGTAATGGAGAGCTGTATCGCGGCACGAACATCATTGAGCAAGCGGGCAAGATTAATATCAGCGAACTGACGCAACGTTACACAACCGAGGCCATCGAGTTTATCACGAAGTCCAAGGACAAGCCGTTCTTTCTCTACCTGCCGCACGGCGCGCCGCACACCCCCCTCTATGCCTCCAGAAAGTTTCACAAACTGCAACAAACCGATACGATGCTTGCGCAGGAAGCACGGCCTGTGTTTGGCGCAAAACCATGAGCATTCAAACACAGACCTGTCCAGACGGATGCGCGGCATCCGCGTCACGCAACGAGGTCCTTCCCCGCGCTGTTCGGCGGACGAGATACGACATCCTCACGGAACTTGCGCCGACCCGCCATGCGGCGATCTATCGCTTCACTTTTCCAGCCAGTGATGACGCCCATCTGATGCTGGACCTGGCCCATTCGATCCCCGGCGACATTAATCGAAAAGGCGACACTGTCCTGGCCTTTACCATGAGCGAACAACCCACCGCCTGGGGCACGCACCAACCTCCGACGTCTGATGTGAGCCCCTGCGTAGAAACCACTTTCAACTGAAGCGTGTGCCACCGTTAATTCTGTCATAGGAGTCTATATGAAAACCGCCTACATAAATCTGAGTGACCATCACGATCCGTTATGGAACAAAGCGTTTGAGGAGCATGCGGAGGATACGGATGGGTCTGTTCTGCGCTCGTACAGCGAGCGCGAAGCGTCGCAATTCGATCGGTGGTTCGACATTCTCCCCAACACGCCGGCGGCGTATGAGATCGAACAGACCTGCACCATCAAGAAGTATCTGGAGCAGAACCCGGACAAACTCCCGCTCGTGCGAGAACTGACCCGCAAGGGCCAGATTGAACATCTGGGCGGCGGCGAAGCGGTGATTGACTACAATCTGGTACACGGGGAATCCATCTACCGGAATTTTCTGTACAGTTTCCGCTGGCTCAAGGAGACGTTCAACGTCCGTCCGCAAACGGGTGCCGCGCCGGACACCTTCGGCTTGAGCGCCCAGGTGCCCCAGATTTTCAGTCAGTTCGACCTCCCCTGGCTGCCGATACATTCCCGGATGTTCGGCGGGAATTCGGCGGCTGGGATGGAAACCGAGCATGTGTTAGGACAGCCCGACCGGCCCTATTGGCGCGGCATTGACGGAACGCTGATGTGCATTCGATCCGGCTTTTTCGGCAGTGCGGCATGGGCAACCAGCATCTTTGTCAATCACCAGTACCGGCGATGCCCGGTCTGCCAGGGCGCAGGGTGCCGCTTCTGTGAATACAGCGGCATGGATATGCATGTGGAGCATGGGGCCAACTGCCTGCAAGACACGTTGAAACAACTGTCCGAAGGCCCGCATGACACCGCCGTGATTCATATCACCACGGAAGAGACGGTGAAGACCTCTTCGTTTGTGGCGGACACACTGGCCCTGGGTGCGCGCATGGGCGTCGAAATCCGGTTTGCGACGCACGCACAGATCCGGCAGACCCGGATGAAGCCGCACCTGGACCGGATTCGGACTGGCACGGTCACGACCGAGGAGATTGATGTTCGCGCGGAAGGCAATCCCATTGCCACCGGCTGCTATATCACCCGCAGCGGGCTCAAGCGCCAGAACCGGGAATTGGAGCATCTGCTGCTCGCGGCGGAGAAGTTCAGCGCCTTTGCCGCTGCTTTCGACTATGCCTATCCGCGTCGGGGGTTTGCCCGGTGGTGGAACCTGATGAGCCTGCTGCAATTCCACGACAGCATTACCGCCAGCCATCCGGATGGTCCCCTGCGCGAACTGCAGAAGTGGAACCGGCAGGTGCGGCGCGGCGCAGGCAGGCACATGCTGGAGGCGTGCGCGCGGATCGGCGCTCAGATTCAGCCGCCGCCGCCCGGCCCTGATGCAACCGTCGCGGTGTTCAACCCCCTGAACTGGGAAGTCACTCCGGTGTTTACCGAGGTGGTGATACGGGCGGCGGACCTGGGGATCACGAAAGACGAGCAGGTGACCGAATGGACCCTGACGTCCGCAGACGGAAGCCGGGCCGATGTGCTAGAGTGGGCTCGTATCGAGATGCCCCTGGACACCGTGGCCTATCGTTTGAAATGCCGCTGTGCCGGATTGCCCGCCTGCGGGTATGCCACCCTGCGCGCCAACCCTTCGAAGCAGCCGCGGACTCAGCCTGCGGCAGCGCTCGTTTCCGGCGTCCTCAGCCGGGATGCGGAAGCGGCCGGACTGCAGGCCTCAGCGGAAGCGGCGGTCAGCGGGCGGTGTGAGTTGGACCGCCTGACGCCTGGCATGGGCAACAGCATTGCGAACGAGCGCTACCGGATTGACTTTGATGCGCGGGGGATTACCGGAATCTTCGACAAGTCGCTCAACCGTCTGGTCGCCGGCAAAGGGACTGCGGACTTGATGGCCGAGGACGACATCGGCAGTTTCTGGGACCGGCTGAAGTTCTTCAACATGCGGAAAAATCTGTCCGACCTGGCCACCATGACGGTCCGGTCGTATACCGGCGCCTTCCAAAGGCTGGTCATCCAGGGGACCTTGCCGAAGCGCCTGGAATGGGAGCTGCCGCGCGATTGGCGCAGTGACGTGTGCAAGGCCAACCTGTGCAAGATCCGGGACCTCACCGCGGCGGAAGTCGAGGTTCTCATCGACAGCCTGTCCTGGACCACGGAACTGTCGCTCTATCCCGGCAGCAACCGGATTGATATTCGCACAACGATCGCGTGTGACAGCCAGAACGTGCGCTTGCTGGTCCCGTTCCCGTTTGGGTTCACCACGCCGCAGGACCGGGCCTGGTACGAAATTCCCTATGGAATGATTGAGCGTCCGTCGTATCGCCCCAAGGCTGGTGTGCACTGTAATCCTGACGGCGTGTGGCCGGCGGTCCATTGGGCCGCGGCGGTCAACCGCCAGGATAACTACACCTGCGCGCTGCTGAACAAGGGGATCGCGGCGCACCGGTTCACGGACGGAGTCATGGAATTGGCGCTGCAGCGCAGCCCGCGTCTGAGGGTCTGGAACGCCAGGTCGCTGGAATGCAACCGGCTGACCGATCCGTCGGCGAAAGACGCCGGGCTTCAGGTGCATGAATACGCCTTTCTCAGCGGCCCCGGAGATGTCGCCGCCAACCGGCTGACGCATCAGGGCTACGAGTTCAACAGCGTTTTTCCGTCCGTGGTTTTGCAATCGGCGGAGATTGCGCGTTTGCGCCAGGGGCGGAAGCCCACCTTGCCCGCGCGCCACTCCTTCTTGCAAAACAGCGCCCCCAATGTCATCATCCCCGTGGTGAAACGCGCGGAAGACAGCGATGATCTGGTGCTGCGCATGACGGAAGTCTACGGTGTTGCGGCGGCTGACGCCCTGATCGGTCCCTGCGGTGGCCGGGCCAGCGCCGTGTCTCCGTTGGAGAACGAACCGCTTGCGCAGGACGCCCCCCTGCAATTCCGTCCGTTTGAGATCAAGACGGTAACGATCAGCAAGGGATGATGGCTATGCAATTACTGGCACAATGCGTGCAAAAGCGGTTTGACGTGGGGGAAACGTGTGGGGTTGAGGTCGTTGTGCAGGCAGACGAGGACGTGAAACCCCGGGACCGGATCGAGTTCCAGTTTCCGAATAGCTGGATGGTGATCACCGGGCCAAGCTACACGCGCGAATTGCAGGGTGACAAACCGGATCACCCGCACTTTATCTCGGTGACGACGCCTGAGGGTGCCGAAACGCGCTTCGCCCTCACAATCAAGCCGCGACACCTGAACTATCCGGAGGGGGAGGTTCGACATGGACGCCTGGTGACCGCAGAGCTGGTCAGTGGCGCCATTCCCGCGGGGACGCCCATCCATATCCGCTATGCGAATACCTTTGCCCCCTACGTGGCGGAGACGGACGCCCTGTGGCTCCGCGTCAACGGACAAGCCCCTGAGACAGAGCCTGTCTTGACGGTCATCGCCGGCGCGCATCAATGCTTCCGGGTCATCGTTCCGTCGTACGCGGTTCCCGGCGAGGACTTCGATGTGTTCATCGTGTCGCTGGACCGGTTCGAGAATGCGTCCAGCACCGTGTTCGA
>Ga0194125_10001482_pt1 | contig 39673 bp, 37 predicted proteins | sample TA2KigC250mmetaG_FD_148626 | JGI IMG/M metagenome (GOLD analysis project Ga0194125, IMG submission 148626) | Freshwater microbial communities from Lake Tanganyika, Tanzania - TA2015034 Kigoma Deep Cast 250m | ecosystem: Environmental > Aquatic > Freshwater > Lake | place: Tanzania: Lake...
CAAGGAGGAGGTCGCGAGTTCGAATCTCGTCTTCCGCTCCATTGTATTTTAGGGCGGCGTAGCCAAGTGGCAAGGCGGGGGTCTGCAAAACCCCTATTCACCGGTTCGAATCCGGTCGCCGCCTCCACTTCTGTGCCGAGGTGGCGGAATGGCAGACGCGGCGGACTTAAAATCCGCTCTCCGCAAGGGGGTGTGGGTTCGAGTCCCTCCCTCGGCACTCGCGCAATCATTAAATTGAGGGAGGAGAGTGTTGTGAAAAAGTGGAGCATGCCTCTGAAAGTCTTCGTTATAGTAGCCTCCGTCTTTCTTCTGCTTGTTCTAACACGCAACATAGTAAGGGTTGTGATTGGGGATATAACTGTTGTTAGGGCTGTCATACGATTTATCATTGGGGGCATCGTTGGGGGCTCTATATTGGGCGGCATTGCTGCTGGCATCACAGCACTTGTGATGAACCTCAGGAAACTGGGTGATTGATACACTGGCACGAGTTAGCTTGATTTGGTCTACTAAGTACCACTTTGGTATCCAACCTGAAGCTGGTACTCCTCACATGTGGCGGATTTGTGCCTTTGCTCGGTGGAATCCATTATCATTAATTGACTATGATTGGTAGAGACAAATTGACCTGGAGTCGATGAGTTGCAGCAGGGTAAGTGTTCTTATTGTGGCGCACCTGTCGTTGCAGGACAGCGGTTTTGTCAGTCCTGTGGAGCCCTGGTAAGTGCCAATTGTGCTCATTGCGGAGTTTCGCTTAGTCCGGGCTTAAAGTTCTGCAGTAACTGCGGTGCTTTTGCAGGAGGAGGGCCTCAGTCACGAATGCCGGTGGCGCCAAAGACTAGGGGCCTGTCATCTTCTTTGATGCTTCTCTTGGTGATGGTGCTAACCCTCTTCCTTGCGAGCGTTGGTGGGCTGATTTACTGGCAGCTTGGGCAGGACAAAGGCAAAGGTGCTGGGCCAAAGATTTCGGACATCAGGGTTACGCACGTCGGCTTAACATCTGCTACTGTTGAATGGAAGACCGATGTGCCCTCAAGCAGCCAAGTGGAGTACGGCAGGACCAGGGAGTATGGTTCGTATGTGCCCCCAGAGCCCAAGCATGACCCTACGAAGGGGTCGGTGGGAGTTACCTCCCATTCAATACTCATTAGCCCGCTCACGCAAGGCACTGCATATCATTTCAGGGTAAGGTCAAAAGATGACAAAGGCAACGAAGCGGTTTCAACTGCCGACAGAACATTCAAAACACTACAACCGGGGAAGGAACGATACAGTCCTGACCTTTGATTGAGTCGGCTTTTGGGTATAATCTCTCTGTGGTTGAAGTGTTAGCTGTTTAGTCAAATAGGGGAAGGGTTGTTGGTGTTGGTGTTGGTCTTGCGGCTCTGAGAGCAACTCTTTCAGAAGTTGTCATAGCTTGCTTCTGCCCAAACTTGCTTAACCATTCTGCTTCTGGGTCGGTGATATTTGGGTTAGCCCCTACTAGCCTTTTAGTTATGGCTGCTTGGTGAAGGGAATTAAGCATCCGCACTGTGAAATAGCCGTCGTCCTCGGCCAGTTTGAGACTGGCGATTTTCCGCTGTTTCTTGACCCAGGACAGGTTCTGGAACTTTTTGGAGCGGCAGATCGGCTCGTTGCCATACCAAATGCCATGGGCTACTGACTCCTGCAATAGGGGACAGATAGGAGCTTCGGGGGATTCACAGGGCTCGAACAGGTTACATAGCTTGGGGCTCATTGTCTTATATTTTTAACCTACCTGTTTAGCTTCATTATATACCATATTTGAAGGAATGCAAGAAAAGTGGCTCTTTCTTGACACTTGTGTTAGCGAGGCTAATTCTGGCGCTATGTGTACCTGCGATAAACGAGGTTGTTTGTTTGCTATTCGAGTAGGTAGGGCTCATTTCTGGTGGGTCATTGTAGGGTATGCTAGAATTATCGTCATCAGATACGTGGACGAAGGCAGCACTTTCACTTGATGTAGTTTAATATAGTTCTTATCCTGTCCTGATGCTGCGAGCCAACTGTGTGTTCACGGACAAGGCAGGCCAGAAGACTGATTGATGTTTGATTCATATAAAAAAGGGGGGAATTTATGAGCAAAAAGGCTTACAATTTTGATTTTTTGATTAAAGGTGGTCCGTATTCTCACATTATCGAAGCGAATGGTTTTCTTTTTGTCTCTGGCATGACACCTATCGACATTGAAAAGGGAATTATGATCACGGATGATGTTAAAAAAGGGACGGAGCTGGCCTTCAGCAACATAAAAAGGGCACTTGAACAGGCGGGTAGCAGTTTGGACAGGGTAGTCAAAGCTACAGTGTATCTTCGCGATATGGCGGACTTCACTCCTATGAATGAGGTTTACCAGACTTTTTTCCCGGGCGATCCTCCCGCACGAACCTGCATAGCAGTTAAGGAAATCCCTGGTGGAGCGCCGGTCGAAATAGAGGTAATCGCGACTCGTTAGTCCGTGACCGGGGAGATTATAGCGTATCATGATTGAGATCTTTGACATAAAGCACGCTGTGGAAAACATTTCCGGTTTCGTTCACCGTACACCTCTGCTCTCTTCACAGACAATCAACTCTTTTACAGGAAAGACGATCTGGTTCAAGGCAGAATGTTTCCAAAAAACGGGCTCATTTAAAGTGCGTGGCGCAGCCAATAAAATCAAGCCACTTGCAGGTAAGATTGGAGGTGTAATTACTATCTCCTCGGGCAATCACGGGCAGGCGACAGCTTATGTTGCAGGTAAAGTTGGATTGCCAGCAGTAATTATGGTTCCGGAGGGGACTTCCCAACCTAAAATCGATGCGGCTAAATATTATGGTGCCGAAGTAATTATTGGAGGCGACCTTAATAACATTGACCCTCTTATAGAGAGAGCATTTGCACTCGCTGCCGAAAGAAAACTCGAGCCTGTTCATCCTTTTGATGACGCCGCGATCGTAGCCGGCCAGGGGACTGTCGGCCTGGAAATTGTGGAAGATTTACCGGAGGTGGATATCGTGGTTGTTCCGGTAGGGGGCGGAGGTTTACTTTCAGGCGTTGCTGTAGCTATTAAAAGTTTGTGCCCAAGTGCCAGGGTTTATGGAGTTGGGCCGGTAAATGCCTCCAGTATGTATGAAAGCTTCCGGACGGGAAAGATGGTCAATCTTCACGAGATGCCACAAACTATTGCGGATGGGATACGTACTCCGCTTGTAGGACAATTGACCCTAGAGCATACTCTCAAGTATGTCGATGATGTTGTAACTGTCTCCGATGGGGAAATCATCGATGCACTCAAACTGGTCTGGAGCCGACTAAAGGTATTTGCCGAGCCTTCTGGTGCTTCTTCGTTAGCTGCAATACAATCTGGCAAGCTACCCATTGGATCCAGTCAGAGAGTTGTTGCCATTCTCAGCGGAGGTAACGTCGATTTAAGCAAACTGTCCAAATTATTGAAATAGTTTCAAGTCATGTCAGGAGGTGTGTTTTGGCGAGTTTAGCAAATCAACAGGAAGTGAAACTGGGACGCGTTATTGGGCTTTGGGGAGGAGTGGCACTGGTAGTGGGTGGCATCATCGGGATGGGTATTTATGCGCTGATCGCCGGTATTGCTGCACAGGCAGGTTCCGCACTGTGGTTGGCTTTCATTCTCGGCATTTTGATTTCTGCCATAGGAGTGCTGCCCATCATTCAGGTAGCTGCAGCCATTCCGCGCGCTGGAGCCGGATATCTATATGCCAGCCGCCTGCTGAATCCCTTCTGGGGTATGCTTGCGTCTTACTGGGCAGTACTGGGTGGCGCTTGTTCGACAGTATTCGTCTGCATTGGGTTATCATGCTATATCGCGGCTTACTGGTCCTGGGGAATAGATGGGAACCTTCAAATAATAATCTTATCTCTAATAATACCTGCTGTTTTCTTCCTGCTTTATCTGTTCAAGCTCAGGCTGGCAAATTGGCTGCAGATTATCTTGGTAGCTCAACTTGTTATTGCTCTTGTTGTATATGGCATCGCCGGCTCATTTCAAGCTGACCGCCCGCTTCAATTTTCGCTGAGTCCTTCGCAGGGTTTTGCCGGATTGGTGATGGCTACAATACTTGCTTACAGCACTTGCATGGGCTTTCAGGTGATCGCTGAAATGGGCGAGGAGATAAAAAATCCCAAGCGCAATATCACGCTGTCCCTGATTATAGGAGGCTCCGTTGTTTTAATATTGTATATACTAGTCGGCACCGTTTTTGTCAGCTCAATCCCGTATGATTTCGATGCAATTAAAGCTATGAGGGCACCACTGATGGATACGGCTTCATTATTCCTCCCGATTGGCGTTGTGGGCTTCATTTCAATAGGTGCACTTACCGCTGCGCTTACCTCCCTTAACGCGGGCTTTATCGCCTTGCCCCGCGAGCTGTTGAGCCAGGCCCGTGATGAGCTCCTGCCAGCCAGCGTCGGCAAAATCAGCAGCCGCACCCTTACCCCTTTGCGTGCGGTAGGAATCTATTGTCTTCTCGTTATCGGGCTGCTTTTGTTGCAATTCGCTGGCTTTGATATTGACTTTTTCGCGGTTATGGCGGCTACTGGTATTTTGCTAATGACTGTGCTCGTGGCGGTTGCGGCAACAAGACTGCCCGACAGGTATCCCGAACAGTATAGCAAGGCTTATTTCAAAATCTCAAAACCGTGGCTTGTCTTTATCACAATTCTAGCAGTAATAACAAGTCTATCTTTCGTAATACTTGTCCTGTTGGACTACAAAAGTACCGCCACAGTCGCAGGTATTTTCTGCGCGCTAACCATAGTGGCTGTAATCTATTACTTTATACGCGTGAACTATCTGAAAAAGAGGGGAGTTAACTGGAGCGAAATTACACATCGCATAACAGGGTCTGAGGAGTAGAGATTAACTGCCGCTGATGTCTCCTTACCAACTGCTGAATAACTGCTGCAGATTTCCGGTAAACAGGCTGCCATCTACATCAGAAGTTCCCTGCCCCTGTTTAGCGCTTCAATGTTCTCCATAACAGCCTTCGGAAACATCTCATGTAACGTTTTTTCCAGGGCTTCCTGCCGAACAGGTAACCATCCTGTCTGGACCAGTGCCCCAATCAGAATCATATTGGCCATCATAGGATTGCCCATCTTCTGGGCTTCGGCCGTGGCGGGCACTATATAAGTTTTGTAACATATGCTCTTTATCTGCGCCAGCAACACATCCAGATCCGGGTATACTGCACCCGCCGAGCCAGTAAAATCGACAGGATAAACAGGGCGAGGGTTAACAATTGTGACAACATCACCGTTGCCATAAGATTTAAGAATTCTCATGGTTTCAACTGGCTCCATGCCCATTATAATGTCTCCCTGGCCTTCAGGGATCAGTGGACTGTATTGCTTTACAGCCGATACTTTTACGTGGCTCATTACAGAACCGCCTCTTTGCGAGGCACCATAAGTTTCACCTATGGTGACAAAATATCTATCCTGCACCAGGGCATTTCCGACCACGAGCGACACCATGACATTGCCCTGACCGCCAACACCCGCGACAATAAGATTTACAGGGTCCTTATACAATTTGTTCATGCCACTGCCTCCTTTGTGATTGCCCTTTCAGGACAGATGTCGGCACAAACGCCACACTCGTTACAGATAACCTCGTCAATCCTGGTCTTGCTAGCGATAGTGTCCCACACAAGTCCCGGGCATCGGAAGATACGCGTACACAATCGGTTACAGCCACAATCCTCACCCAAGCACTTTTCCGGGTCGATTTTCATTTTATAGGGCTTTTTTTCTTTTTTCTGCCGTACCAGTTCGCAGGAGCGACGCATTATAGCTACTCTCACACCTCTCTTTTGCTGTAGAAAATCAAGGAGGATTTCAGTAGTGGACTTCAGGTCAAAAGGATCACACACCTCAACTCTGGCACCTATGGCTCGGCAGATGGTTTCCATGCTGATAGGTGCTGCTGGCTCACCCATTGCTGTCAGTTCCGTGCCTGGATGTGGTTGGAATCCGGTCATGGCTGTTGCACCATTGTCCAGTATTACCAGTATGAAATCTGCGTGGTTGTGCACCCCGTTAATGAGTGCGGGGATGATTGAATGGTAAAAAGTGGAATCACCTACAACCGAGATAACCGGCTGGTCAAAGCCGAAGCGATGTAGCTGTCCGAATCCGTTGGCCAGACCTGCTCCTGCTCCCATACATTGATGTGTGCGTGTTTGGAAAAAGCCCGCCGGGCCGAGTGCCATGGTATAACAGCCGATATCACCAGTGACGAAACCGTTACGCCCATCCATCGCCAGCGTATTTTTAATGGCCCAGAAGGAAGCTCTGTGCGGACAACCGGGACAGAAGGTCAGTAGCCTGTCAACTACATAGTTCGCTGGAACCGATTCAATTTTCTTTATATATTCCGCATCCCGCGGAACATATTTAATATCAAGAACAGAAGTGATGGCCTTGATCACGGCATCAGGTGTAAGCTCGCCGAAAGCATTAAGATGGCGTGTATGTTTACCGTAAAAGATATTATGTCTGTTCTCGGGTGAGAAGCTGGCTGCGAATTCCATCACGGCATTTTCAATGAAGGGGTCGATTTCTTCTATGAAGATCACCTTGTCTGTGCTGTTTAGATAGTTTCTCACAAGCTTCTCTGGCAACGGCCATAGTGTGCCCAGTTTTAGAATGCCGATTCTCTCTTCGGCTTTTAGCGCATTGACTGCATCCTGAGAGTACAACCAGCCGCTGCCGGCTGTAATAATTAGAAGTTCAGGCTTCTCCGGGCCAACGTACTTATTAAGCGGCGACGTTTCGAACCTCTCTTTTATACGTTCCAGACGCATATGCTGGAACATGTGTCGAAACGCGCTAGGCAGACACATTATTGGTGTTGGCATGGGCGCCGCAGGGTCGTAGAATTGATCAAAGCGCGCTTTGTGTTCGATATCAGGTATTTTGCCCAACCTTACGTTACCCCTTGCGTGGGCAATCCGGGTAACACTGCGAAGTATGCAGAGGGTGCCGAATTCCTCGCTTATCTGGTAAAGGTAAGGTAGCATATCTTTTGCTTCTTGAAAATCGCCGGGTTCAACCAGTGGTATATCCAACCACTTTGCTACTGGGCGAGAATCTGATTCATTTGAGCTTGAATGGGCAGAGGGATCATCTCCTACCATCAGCACAAGTCCCTTTTTCCCAATCCCGCTCAGAACTATCGTAGAAAGGAAATCTATTACCACATTCAGGCCGTTCATCTTCATAGCCGCCAGAGACCGAATGCCAGCGAACGAAGCGGCAGTTGCCGCTTCAATGGCAACCTTCTCATTTACAGACCATTCCACGTATAGATTTCGCCGCTGGGCTATCTCGGCCAGACTGCCTAGTATCTCTGATGAGGGCGTTCCGGGGTAGGCTGAGGCAAATCCTACACCCGCCTCAAGTATCCCTCGTGCAATAGCTTCGTTGCCGATAAAAAGCTGGTTGCTGCCGGGCGCATCAATATCTACATAAGGCATGATTTATCTCCTCTCTGCCAATAGTTTTCCCCTTGTGTTTTCAGAAATACCCAGATACATCAGGTCATTTTTTGCGCTGGTCCTTTTTATAATCTCATTTGTTGCCCTAGTTTTTTTCAGCATGGCAGATTCCTTCAAATGGTCAAGGTTCTGCTGCGGGATGCTATCGACATCGAGTTTACCCTTATGCCTCGCCAGATTGATTATCTCGGAGCCCCGCTGAGTTCTTATGATAACCGTATTCCAACCTTCAATCCCTTCTGCAGCACCAACCGATATATCGGCAAACTCGGCTGTCATATCAAGGCAGTAAGAGCAGGTAGACATACGGTATTCTCTCACGGTATCCAGCGGGAATGAAATTCGGTCTGCACGGGTGTATATGTCGAAGCGATTGGCGGGCGGTGGAGGAATATCGAACTTTTTAATTTTAGCCACATTCACCTTTTCATTTAGAAACTCAAAAAACCTATCGTAGGAAAGAGCCCAAGTACAAAATAGTCCGATTGCAAGTTTTACATTGCTGGTATCGAAGCGCTGCGTCGCCGGATAGGCCAGCATTTTGGAAAGAGCTATGCACTGACAGGGGGTAAGAACTATCCCAATATTTTCCCGGCTGTCCCTTTGCAAGCGATTGAGCCGCTGTAAAGCGGGGTAAGCCATATAATTTGACCCAGAGCCCGAGAGCACATCTTCGCCATTCAAAGCCTCGATTCCTGTGGGCCGTCTGTCCTTTCCGCTTTTAGCCAGCAGCGCTTTATCGATCAATCCCTCGGATAAAGCCAGAGAAAGCAAAGCACTGACAGTTCCACCATACTGAGCCTTGTTTCTTGTTTTGACATCGCTGGCGCGCGAGATGAAAATATCAATATAATGACCTAATTCGCTTGCATCATATGTCTTGTTGAAAATATTCTGGCTTATCGCATCCATGTTTGTATAGGTACGGGGGCAATACTCGTAGCAATGCCCCTCTGCTCTTGTGCACAGATCGAGCAACTTGATTTTGCCATTGTAAAATACTAGATATGGACAATCACCCACACATGCACCGCACAAGGTGCAAAGTCCAGGTTTAACCACCTCATCAATGAGCTCCTTCACACCTTTGACAGCAGTTACCATGGTGAACCTCCTACAAGGTATCCTGTACTAAAACTCTGATGTAATTGTGCCGAAGTCTGTTCTTGAATCTCTGTGCCTATCTATCTCTCTTCTTCAAAACTTTGATAGGGTAGCGAGATTCTTCGATTTGCCCGCAATTCAATCTTTATTTTCTAGCCACCGCAGATTTGACGGCCTTTTCGATTTCTTCTACGGTAAGGCCGTATTTTTGGAGTAGCTCGTCAGGCTTGCCTGACTTGGCATAGAGATCGTTGATGCCGACAAATCCCATGGGCACTGGCTCTTGTCTGGTGACCACCTGTGCTACCCGGCTGCCCAGCCCACCGTGTAGCAGGTGTTCTTCAGCGGTGACGATGGCACCTGTTTGGGAAGCAGCAGCGACTATTGCCTCTTCATCCAGCGGTTTCAGGGTATGCATGTTAAGCACGCGGCAATCGATTTTCTGTGACGCCAGCTTTTCAGCAGTTTCTAATGCTTTGGCAGCCATGATTCCGTTGGCGATAATAGTGGCGTCCTTGCCATCTCTCAAGGTCACAGCCTTACCCAACGTAAATTGGTAGTCTTCCTTATATATATGGGGGACCTTGGGACGTCCCAGTCGTAGGTAAAATGGGCCTTCAGTAGTAATGGCTGAATTCACGGCTTGAACAGTCTCAATGGCATCGGCTGGTACTATCACTGTGAAACTTGGCAATGCACAGAACAGTGCCAGGTCTTCGATGGCGTGGTGGGAAGCTCCATCCTCGCCTACCGTGATTCCACCATGTGTTCCTATCACTTTGACGTTCAACCTGGGTTGGGAGATGGACATTCTGAGCTGGTCGAAGCAGCGACAGGAGGCGAAGACGGCGAAAGTGGCGGCGAATGGTATTTTACCCGAAGCCGCTAGCCCTGCGGCAACGCCTATCATGTTTTGCTCACCAAGCCCGCACTGGAAGAAGCGCTCCGGGAATTGCTGGGCGAAGTACTTGGTCATGGTGGAGCGGGACAGGTCAGCGTCCAGGGCAACGATATCCGGGAATTCCTTGCCAAACTGTGCCAGAGCTTCGCCGAAGGCTTCACGGGTAGCTTTCTCTGCTGCCATGCTACTCCAACTCCTTGAGGGCTGTCTCTAGTTCCTGTGCTGAAGGCGCCTTGCCGTGGAAGTCTACATTGTTTTCCATGAAGCTTACACCTTTGCCCTTGATGGTGTGGGCGACAATCACAGTGGGTTTTCCTTTGAAGTCTCTAGCTTTTTTCAGAGCTTCTAGAATCTGGTTCATGTTGTGGCCGTCGATTTCTAGCACATGCCAGTTAAAGGCATGCCATTTTTCGGCCAGTGGTTCTAGTCCCATTATGTCGCAGACGCGGCCATCTAGCTGAATGGCATTGTAGTCGATAATAGCTGTCAAGTTGTCCACCTTATGATGCGCAGCGAACATAGCTGCTTCCCAGACCTGTCCTTCGTCGCACTCGCCGTCGCCGAGCAGAGCGTAGACGTGGTAGTCGCGTTTGTCCAGGCTGCCGGCTAGGGCTATGCCGATGCCGATGGAGAGTCCTTGTCCCAGAGAGCCGGCAGACATCTCGACGCCGGGCGTGAGGTTTCTATCAGTGTGTCCCTGAAGTCGGCTGCCTAATTGTCTTAGTGTGGAGAGCTCTTCGATAGGGAAGTAGCCACATTCAGCCAGAACAGCGTAGAGGATGGGGGCGGCATGGCCTTTGCTCAATATAAAGCGGTCACGGTCTGGCCAGTGTGGATTCTGTGGGTTGTGCCGCAGCACCTTGAAGTAGAGAGCGGTGACGATATCGGCAGCGGAAAGAGAGCCGCCAGGATGGCCGCTTCCAGCAGTGGCGATCATGCTGACAACATGACGTCGTAGGTGGCGTGCCATTTTCTCCAGCTCGGGTACTGGCAGATCGAGTTGGGCTTTGGTGTGTTGCTCAGACATGGTTCATGCTGCCTGGAATGGGTTTTGAAATTATAGGTCAGCCAGGTGGGAGTTGTCTATGCGTGCTGTGTGAGCTGGCTTCTACCGGTTTCTCCTTTCCTTGGCTATCTTCTGGAACAGGGCACAGGCTTCAGTGCACAGGCCAGATTTGACCTGGACTCTGTCACCGAATTCTATGTATTGGTCGGTCTCGGCATCATAGGCTGGCCATAGTGGTAGCTCCTTGTCGTTGGGGTCTCCCTTGGCAGCGAAGCTGGTCCAGTAGCTCATCATGGTTTCTGAGAGTGCTTTGTCGGTGTCATCGAAATATGTCTCTGGGTCTGAGGTAGGGAGTATGGGTACAAGGTTGCCGAAGACATAGCCTATTTCCAGGGCATGGAAGGCACCGAGCGGAGTGGCTCCCGGGGGAATGCGGGTGAACTGGTAGAAGTAGGTTTTGGCAGGCACCTTTTCCATGGCTGCAGCGTAAGCCTTGGCGGGGCAGGTAAAAGCGTAAAGCGTCAAAATGTCCTTCTCGGCGGCTTTGGCTTGTTCATCATCTGTGGCGGGGTACATAGTTAGCACCTGTTGGGCATATTCACCGGCTGTCCCCTTTACATATGACTGGTAGGCGTCTGCGGTCATTTTTGTCCGTAGCTGAAATAGTGCCCATTCGTCTGCATTGGAGCCGAGCAGGTAGGGGACATCGTGTTGCTTGCCGGCTTCGAAGATGTTCATCGGCAGATCGGGTAGCAACCAGCCATCCACGATAGGCCCGTACCTGTATCCATGAGAGAGGTAGTCTGCCGGCGGTTTGCCCGCAGCCATGACTTCCTCTGCGCTCTTGGTTCTCATGCAAGCTATGGAGTCGGGGGTTGTATCGCAACCTAGGTCCTTAGCTAGCTGTTCCCCTTGGCTCTCTGCTGGTTCAATGCCATATCGCTTTTCCCTGATGTGTGCTAAGAGGCCTAGCTCAGCCAGACTTTGGGATATGGCTCGTTGAAATAGCCCTTCGGCTAAAGGTGATGCCATGAGGAAGGCAACGCTGATTGCGCCTGCTGATTCGCCGAATATAGTAACGCGGTTAGGGTCGCCTCCAAAGGCAGCAATGTTCCTCTGTATCCATTGTAGGGCAGCTATCTGGTCAAGGATGCCATAGTTGCCAGAAGAGTTATGCTCCGATTCCTTGGAAAGCTGGGGGTGGGCGATAAATCCCATTGTACCTACTCGATAGTTGAAGGTAACCACCACTACGTCATGCTTTGCTAAATTCGTTCCATCATAAAGGGGAGTCGAACCTGAGCCGAAGCGGAAACCTCCACCGTAAAGCCAGACCATGACGGGTAACCGGTCACTGCGCCTCTTGGCGGGTGTCCAGATATTGAGGTAGAGGCAGTCTTCGTTGCTGTCTTTGGGTGGAGGGCCGAGGGCTGCCCATTGGTGGGGGACTTGGCCGAATTCGGTGCATTGCCTCACACCTTGCCAGGGTGTCACTGGTTGCGGTGGCTTCCAGCGCAGGTTGCCCACAGGTGGTGCAGCGAAAGGGATGCCCTTATAAATCCTGAGGCCATTGGTAGTAATTCCTGAGACCAAGCCCGAGTCGATTTGTATTGGGTCATCGAGGATGGCTGAAGCGGGGGATTTGGAGGGAGCACAGGAGATGATGATGACGGCTAGGAGAACCAGAGTGGTGAGCAGAAAACGTGTGAACCTCGGCATAATCCGCCTCCTTGTAGAACGGCTTTGTTACTAGCTGTCGATAATAAACAAACACGTACTCTGTGTCAACAAGTTCTGGTTGAGAAGCTGGATTCGGTTCGACTATAATGCTCCCGATGATTATCGATTTTCACACACACGTAGTATCGCCCAAAATGAAAAATGAACGCAATGAATATGCAGCGCGTGATGCCTGCTTTCGTGAGCTTTATTCTCAGCCAAAGGCCAAGCTGTCCACGGCTGAAGAGCTTGTGCAGAGCATGGATGAATGTGGTGTGGATATGTCTGTAATCCTGGGCTTTGGGATAGTGAGACACCGGATGTGCCAGGAGATGAACGATTATATCTTGGACTGTGTAGCTCGCTATCCGCAGCGGCTCATCGGCTTCTGTGTGGTTCAACCTAATGACGTGGGGAGGGCAGTTAAGGAGGTGGAGCGCTGTGCCAGGAGTGGAGCAAGAGGAATCGGTGAGATGAGGCCAGATGTACAGGGCTTTGACCTTAGGAATAAGAAAGCAATGCAACCTGTGGTGGAAGCCGTCATGGAGCATGGCTTGATTTTCCTGGCACATACTTCGGAACCAGTGGGACATCAGTATTTTGGCAAGGGCATAGTCAGGCCGGAGATGATTTATCCTTTCATAGTTAGCTTTCCGGATTTGAAAGTTGTGCTGGCTCATTGGGGTGGTGGTTTGCCCTTCTATGCCTTGATGCCGGAGGTGGAAACGGCGATGGCCAACTGCTATTTTGACACCGCTGCCACGCCATTTTTGTACAAGCCGCAGATATTCAGACACGTGGCCGATATAGTGGGCAGCGACAAGATTCTCTTTGGCAGTGACAATCCGCTGCTTTCACCCAGGCGAATTATAGACCAGATTAATTCTGTTGGCTTGCTCCAGGATGCTAAAGAGAAGATACTTGGTGGCAATGCTAGAAAGTTGTTGGGTATTTAGTTTGTGCTTGGCGGTGACCACTAAAGGTAGTGCGACTCAATGAGTATGGAACAAATCAGGTCGTTTATTGCTATTGAGTTGTCGAATGAAGTCAGGTCCAGTCTGCGTAAATTGCAGGATGAGCTGAAATCTCCGGGAGATACTTTCGTGAAGTGGGTAGCTCCGGAGGTGATTCATCTCACCTTGAAATTCCTGGGGAACATATCCCAGCAAAGGATGGAGCGGATAGTTAGAGTCATGGGACAGGCTGTTCAGGGGATGACGCCATTCCGGCTGGTTCTTAGCGAGGTGGGGGCTTTTCCTAACCTAAGGCAGCCTCGCGTTTTGTGGGTAGGCACTAGTGGTGAGGTTGAGAAGCTGTTGACTATGCAGCAGCGCATCGATAATGGACTGGTGCCATTGGGGTTTGCCAGAGAGTCGCGACCGTTTACTCCACACCTGACCTTGGCGCGGTTGCGAGAAGGGGCTTTGCCCGGTGACAAACGTAGCTTTGGTGAAATGGTGACCAGGAAATCGCCGAAGATTGACTGCGAAGTAGAGGTGAATAGTGTTAACTTGATGAGGAGTCAGCTTTTGCCTAGCGGTGCGGTTTATAGTAGGCTGGGTGAGGTGAAGCTGGGACAATCGTGATTTGCCAGGGCTGCAAAGCCTATTGTATACTTTAGAGTTTGGAGGAGGTGGAAAGTGGAAAATAATTCCTTTCCAAAATGCCTAAAATGTAAGGTCGGAGATCTGTTGCCACTATCTGATTTCGGTAGTCAAGGGGCGGCGATTCACTACAAGGCTTGGGTATGTTCCAATCCTGATTGTGACTTTAATATCAAGATCAGGAATGGTGACGTATATCGAAATGAGCCTATTTTCAGCGGGACAGGGCCTAGCCCGCGCTCGCGTGTGTAGTCGATAGCTGCAACTACTGGTTTTGTCCTCGTAGCTTTTGGGGTGGTTGCTTTGTCTTTGTTGTCGAGCCAGCTCCAAGAGGTAGTGGTTGACCTTTTTTTTCCGCGGCGTTGTCTTGGCTGCGGTAGATTAGGCAGCTTTTTGTGCGATGACTGTACTAGGACGCTACCGCGGCTTTTCCCTCCCTTTTGCCAAAAATGCGGTAAACCAGGCTCAAGCGGTGGGTTTTGTCCTGATTGTTGGAGCAGTCAGGAAGGTATCGATGGGGTTCGTTCACCTTTCCGGTTGGAGGGTACGGTACGCCAGGCAGTTCACGCCCTGAAATACGACAATCTAAGAGCTGTGGCTCCTTATCTGGCCAGGTTGATGCGCAATTACCTGCAGTCAAATCCTGTGCCTGGCGATATACTGGTGCCGGTGCCGCTTCATCCTCGCAGGCTGAGGCAACGGGGTTATAATCAGTCAGTGCTATTGGCTCGTGAATTGTCCAAGTTGATTGGCTTGCCAGTGATAGAGGATTGCCTCTGTCGTTCCAAGAATAGCTTGCCACAAGTGAGGACAACGAATGTAGAGGAGCGCAGGAATAACGTGATTGATGCTTTTATCTGCAGGAATGCCAAACTGGCTGGCGCTGGCGTTATGCTAATTGATGATGTTTGTACCACTGGTGCTACATTAGAAGCGTGCGCTAGTGCCCTCAAGAAAGGGGGAACCAGAACAGTTTGGGGTTTGACCCTGGCCAGGGAAGTCTAAAATAAGGAGTTGAGGAAAATGGAACTGGAAGTCATCACTAAGAATCTGAAAGATGTAGAGACAATCGAAAGCTATGTTAACAAGAAAATAGGGAAATTGAGTCGATATTTGCCTAGCATGAATGGTGGCAAAGTCGAAATACGTGAAGAGAAGACGCGTTCTCCCCAGCAACGCTTCACGGTTCAGGTGACGTTGAGTAGCAAAGGTACGCTGTTGCGGGGAGAGGAGCGGGGAGACAATGTATATGCGGCTGTGGATGCCGCTTATGAGGTGATGTCTCGTCAGATAGAGCGATTTAAGGGGAAAAGATATCGGAAAGGCCGGGGCGCTCCATTGCGGCCAGTGCTGGTGGAGGAAGCCGAGGCTGCGCCCAAAGTGGTGCGGGTCAAGCGGTTTGTAGCCAAGACGATGACTATCGCAGATGCGGCGGAGCAGATGGAGCTTTTGGGCCATGACTTTTTCCTCTTTGTAAATGATGATAACAAAGCGCTTAGTGTGCTTTACCGGCGTGATGACGGTGATTATGGGTTAATTGAGCCTGAATTAGGCTGATGTGGGTTGTGGGGTTAGATATGAACGAGGCTAGTTCCAGAACAATTGGCAAGACAAAACTAGTGCTGATGCAAGGTGATATCACAAGGCAGAGCACAGATGCTATTGTCAATGCTGCTAATTCTGGCCTGATGGGTGGTGGGGGTGTTGATGGGGCTATTCACCGTGCCGGCGGTCCTGCTATTAAGGAGGAATGCAAGCAGATTGTAGCCAAGATTGGACGATTGGATACGGGCAAGGCAGTGATCACCACGGGCGGAAACTTGCTGTCGAAGTATGTGATTCATACCGTAGGCCCGATCTGGCATGGCGGTGGCCATGGCGAACCTGACCTGCTGGCAAGTGCTTATCGTGAGTGCCTCAAGCTGGCTACAGAGCGCAAACTGAGGAGCGTTTCCTTTCCTTCTATAAGCACAGGGGCTTATGGCTATCCTGTGGCTGAGGCAGCGGAGATAGCCCTGAAAACGGTTGTCTCTTTTCTGCGTTCTGTGTCAACTACATTGGAGGAAGTGCGCTTTGTCCTTTTCGATTTGGGGACGTACCGTGTTTATAGCTCGGCTCTAGATAGACTGGAAGGCAAGACCTGAAGACCAGCAAGGACTTTTAGCGATTCTGTCATGACTGAGTTAAGCTCGATGGTATTTCAGACTGCCTTGGGGTGGGTAGGCGTTGTCAGTTCGGCAAAAGGACTGCGGCGATTGATTCTACCGCTGACATCCAGAGGTGAAGTGCTCAGCGCGATTGGCAACTCATGTTTGTGTGTCGGTGGCGGCATTTCTGACTTATCTACTGACTTGCCACAGCGTTTGCAGCGGTATTTCAGCGGTGAGCGTGTAGATTTCCGTGCCCGGCTGGACTTGTCTGGGGCTACCAGATTTCGACAAGATGTGTGGGAGATAACCAGGAGCATTCCCTATGGCCAAACCAGGAGCTATGGTTGGGTGGCTGAGCAGTTAGGGGCGCCCAAGGCTACGCGGGCAGTGGGGCGGGCTCTTGGGAAAAATCCGTTACCTGTTGTTATTCCCTGTCATAGGGTGGTTCGCAGCGATGGTGGTTTGGGTGGTTTCAGTGGGGGTTTGGAGATGAAAAGGCTGTTGCTAAATCTTGAAAAGTCGTATCTTAGTGTCTGACCGCAGACAGCCTGTTGTGTTTGACATAAAGCTATGAAGCAGCTCATATTAGCTTCGGAGTCTCCCAGGCGGATGCAGTTGCTGGAGCAGATTGGCTTGAAGTTCCAGGTGGTGCCGAGCAATTCGGTGGAGGATTTGGAATCCGGACTGGACCCCCATGAACTGGCAAAGTCGTTATCGCTGAGAAAAGCTTCCTCTGTGGCTAAGAAATATCGGAATGCTGTAGTAATAGCAGCCGATACCTTTGGCGTTCTGGAGGGCAAGATTTTGGGTAAGCCCAAAACCGAGGGCGAGGCAAGGGAGATGCTATTAGCGATGAGCGGGAAGACGCATTCTGTTATCACTGGCTTTACTATACTTGATGCTGACGAAGGCAGATCAGTATCCAGATCGGAGGAGACGAGTGTTCAGTTCAGAAAGCTGACTGCTGGGGAGATAGATGCTTATGTTCAGTCGGGCGAGCCTCTGGGCAAGGCTGGTGCCTATGCTATCCAGGGGTTGGGAGCGCTGCTAATCGAGAGGATAGATGGCGATTATTTCAACGTGGTTGGCTTGCCGTTGTGCGCTCTGGCGGAGAGCCTGAAAGAGTTCGGAATTTGCGCATTGTAATTCCGTATGGTTTCATTGCATAGCCTTCGTGGCGGCTGTTGCGTGTTCGCCGGCGACATAGCCGGTGGAAAAGGCAGCCTGCAGATTGTAGCCGCCAGTTTCAGCATCGATATCCATAACCTCACCGCAGAATAAAAGCCCCTTAACCAATAGCGATTCCATGGTGTGCGGGTTTATCTCCTTCAGGGACACGCCGCCGGCGGTGACCATAGCTGAAGACAGGGGGAGTGGTCCCTTGATGTTGAAACGCAGCGACTTGAGCAGCTTCACCAGGCGCTTACGCTCCTCTGCAGTAAGCTGGTGGGCTTGTTTTTCGGCCGGTATGCCTGTCATTTTTGAGAGAGGTTCAATCATTTTGGGCTGTAGTAGCTCTGCCAATATGCGTTTGTAGGTTCGTTTGCCGTGGCGGTTGAAGTTGCGTTGCAGTTGGGTATCGAGTCCTCTTTCGGTTGTGTCCGGCATAAGGTCGATGGCGATGCTGACAGGGCTGGTTTCCAGCGCATCGACAATAGCCAGGCTCGTCTGTAATGTTACAGGTCCGCCGATGCCGAAGTGGGTCATTATCAGGTCGCCCCGTCGGCTCTCGATAATGGGGTGGCTTGGTTTTTTCCCCGTGCCTCGGCCTGAATCGGTGGTCGGAGCTGAGAAGTCGTCGATTTTTTCAGATGGGCATTTGTAGGCGGTGAGGCGCACGTTTCTCAGGCTGACCCCTTGCATGCTTCGGGCGAGTTCTGTTTCCTGGACAACCAAAGGGATAAGGCTAGGACGCAGCTTAACTATAGTGTGGCCCAAAGCTGCAGCCAGGTGGTAGCCGTCCCCGGTGGAGCCGGTGCCGGGGAAAGAAGCGCCTCCTGTAGCCAGGACTACTGCCTTTGCCAGGTATGTGCCTTGCTCAGTCTGCACGCCTGTGACTTGGCCTCTCTCCACCTGTATGCCGGTTACTTTTGTGCCTGTCTGTGTTTGCATGCCGTGGTCAGACGTGTAGCGTTGCAGGGCTTTGACTACATCGTGAGCGTCATCAGAGGCGGGGAAGATACGCCCGTCGGACTCAGATTTGGTGTCAACGCCGTAGCGTTTTAGCAGTGCTAGCAGGTCGTCGCGGAAGAAGCGATGAAAGGCGCTACGCAGAAAACTCCCGTTGAGGCCGTACATGGCGATGAAATTGTCTAGAGTCCTGGCGTTGGTGAGATTGCACCGTGTCCTGCCGGAGATAAGGATTTTTTTGCCTGGTTGCTCAGTCTTTTCCAGGAGCAGGACTTGAGCGCCTAGCTCGGCTGCATGGCCGGCAGCCATCATGCCGCTGGCCCCAGCGCCGATGACTATTACTCGATTCTGTGACATGGGACAATGACAAGTCTATTAGGCATTTAGGGGTTCGTCAAGCAGAAGGCTGCCCGTGCGGTGACCTAGGGTTGCAGGTTGCAAGTTTACATACGTGTCACCCGCCTTCGGGTGGCCGCCGTGATTTCTATCCTGTATGGGCCACCTGTGGGCAGGTGCCACCTAGGAAGCTGTCACTCTTCGCTGTGCTCAAGGTCACAATGGCAGAGGCGATTCAGGTTGGACAGGTAGCATCTAGATGAACGACCAATGGGGCCATTGGTTCAGGTTTGGCGATGTGGGGTGATACAATGTAGGTGCAGACCAGAGGACGGACAAAGACTTGGATAACAAGAGCCTGGAGATACTGGAGTTTCCCAGGATACGGGAGATACTGGCCGACTTTGCTTCGTTTTCAGCCAGCCGTGAGTTGGCGCTGGGATTGCAGCCGTCGGCGGATTATGAAACGGTTTCTCTGCTGCTGAGACAGTCGGCTGAAGCCCGGCACCTGCTTGCCAGAGAGCCTGATTTCTCCATCGGCGGAGTTCGTGATGTGCGTGAAGAGGCGAAGATGGCAGCCCTGGGCAAGGTGCTAGAATCGGCGAAGCTGGTAGAAATACATGATACTTTGGGTGCGGTTTCACGGCTGAGGAGCAGGCTGAGCAAGCTATCTAATGAGTTCCCAAAGTTGTGGTGTATCGCTCAGGGCATAGTTGAGCTTCGACAACTGGAGAAGGATATAGGCAGCTCAATTTCATCTACTGGCGAAGTGCTGGATTCGGTTTCTCCTAAGCTGGCGAATACCAGGCAAAGGTTGAGGCAAGCAAGGGGAGAATTACTGAAGCGACTGGACGGCATTATGAAGGGGACTAAGGGGCGTACTATTATCCAGGAACATCTTATCACCGAACGGGAAGGGCGATATGTCATCCCGGTGAAGGTCGAGTGTCGCAGAGAGATTAAGGGCATCGTTCACGATGTTTCTAATACTGGAGCAACCGTGTTTGTAGAGCCATGGGCTACGATGGAACTGGGCAATGAGCTAAGGGAGCTGGCGCTGGATGAAAAGCGGGAAATCGAGAGAATACTCGGGGAGTTGAGCAATAAGGTTGGGGCGCATGAGGCGGAAATCCGGCGCAACGTTGAGTTAGTTGCCGAGCTGGACATGGCGCTGGCCAAGGCCAGGTATGCTCAGAGGGCCAGGGCAACGGAACCGACTATCACCTCTTTTGATGGAAAGGCGCAGGGTGCAGAGGATGAGCCTTCCGGACTCTTAAGGCTGATAGCTGCCAGGCATCCTTTACTGGCGGAAAAAGCTGTGCCGCTTTCAGTTGAGTTAGGCCGAGATTTCTCTGTCCTGGTGATTACTGGTCCCAACACCGGCGGTAAGACGGTGGCGCTGAAGACCATGGGGCTGCTTAGCTTGATGATGCAGGCTGGCATACCGATTCCTGCGGCTGCAGAGAGCTGTTTGCCTATGTTCGATAACGTGTTTGCCGACATTGGCGATGAGCAGAGCATCGAGCAGACGCTTTCCAGCTTTAGCTGGCATATAGGGAACGTCGTGCGTGTCATTGGCAGCGCCAGTAAAAAAAGCCTGGTGCTTCTGGATGAACTGGGTACCAGCACCGACCCTGAAGAAGGCTCGGCTCTGGCACGCTCTATCCTGCTTCACTTTTTGTCTCGCGGTACCTTGACTGTAGCCACCACACACTACGGCGCCTTGAAAGCCTTTGCCCATGCTACTCGCGGGATGCAGAATGCATCTTTTGATTTTGACCCTGTTACTCTTTCCCCTACCTATTGTCTCATCGTGGGGATACCTGGTGGCAGCAATGCGTTGGCTACAGCTTCCAGGTTAGGCGTGCCAGCCGAGATTGTTGACCAGGCCAGGGGAATGCTTTCAAAGGGCAACCAGGAATTGGAGACTTTACTGACTGACCTGGTAAAAGAAAAACGGCTGGCAGAGGAGTTACGAAATGGCCTGGAGCGAGACAAGGCTGAGCTGGAAGTGCAAAGGCGGGAGCTGTTGACCGAACTGCAGAAATTGAGGGCTGAGGGGCAGAAGCTAGTCAGGGAGACAAAAGATGCTATTCTCATGGAAGCAGCAAAATTGCAGAAGGAAATCCGCCAGGCGGTGTCGGAGTTGGGGGCGAAGAGGTCGAAAGACAGCATCGAGCGGGCCAGGAAAGCGGTGGCTGCAACACAGCAAGCGCTAAAGAGCGAGGTTTGGAAAGCGAAGGTTGTCGAGGGGGAAGAGCAAGCGGCTGCCGAGGGCGATATAGCTGTAGGGGATATGGTGTGGGTCAGGGATGCTGATATTGAGGCTAGGGTGCTCTCGGTGTCGCAAGAGACTGGTCAGGTCGAAGTGCAGGCAGGCCGCGCCAGGCTGAATTTAAGCCTGGAGAGTGTGTCAAGAGTTGCTCCATCTCCCGAAGGCGAGGCCAGGCGGTTTGTGCCGGTGAGGCGAAGGCTGAGCGGGAGGATAGTTAAGGAAGAGTTGGACTTGCGAGGCAAACGGGCTGACGAGGTGGAGCCGCTGCTCGATAGATATTTGAACGATGCCTATCTGTCCAGCCTGAGCCAGGTGCGCATTGTTCATGGAGTGGGCACCGGCACGGTGCGGGATATTGTCAGGGAAGTACTCGCCAGCCACTCATTGGTCAAGTCATTTCGAGCTGGGGGACAGAAGGAGGGTGGTGATGGCGTGACCGTGGTCGAGATGTAGTTTATTTTTGTTTTTCCGTCTATATTGCCATGCTTGTTTCAAAGCGTTTTTCAGTTCGCCGGACCAGGATGCTTGCGCTGCTTGCTGAGCTGGATGCTGAGAGGGGGGCGGCGAGGTCGCTTTATTTGCCGGCGGCTTTGGGGTCGGAGGAGATGGGAAGGGTGGTGGGTGAGGTGGTGGGGACTGAAATCAACCCTGCCGAAGTGGCCAGGTTTGTCTCTGCCTCGGCTACTGGTGGCGCTATGTTCTGGGGTACTGCTCGAAGGCTGCTAGTTTTGCCTCCGTTTCCTGTCAGGGAGAAGTACCTGGCAATTGGCTACGATGTGGAGCCGTTGCGTTCCGTGCTTCAGCCGGATTTCACAATAGCCCTGATACTGGTGCGGATGGGAGCCTTTGCTATAGGCGTTTGTAGGGGAGAAGAGCTCGTGTTGAGCAAGGTGGGCACGGGGCTGGTTCATGCCAGGCATAAGAAGGGCGGGTCATCGCAGCGACGCTTTCAGAGGCGACAGGACAGGGAAGTGGACGTGTTCATAGAGAGGGTATGCGGGCATGTGAGGGAACGGCTTGAGCCGCGGGTGAAAGAGATAAATTACCTGGTCTATGGCGGGGGACGGGAAGCAATACGCTTGTTGCGGAAAGAGTGTCAGTTTCTAAATCAGTTTGATGATTGTCTATTACCTTCGTTACTGGACATACCGTCACCGCGCAAGGTTGTGCTGGAAGCGGCGGTGATGAGTGTTTGGTCAAATCAGGTTATCGAATGGCAACAGGCGTGAGGCGTGACGCTAGATGCAAGGTTCAAGATGCAAGAGGCAAGTGGCAAGACCTGAAACTTGCAAGCTCAGATGGTGACTGGTGATTGGTGACTAGTGACTGAGGGCGTGGCGATCTAGTCGTCATCGCACACTATAAGATTACCTTGTCATTCAGGTTGTGTCGGTATTCCTGGCAACAGCAAAGGCTTCTTGTCACGTGCATTTGCCGGCATGCTGAACAAAATGAGTTAGCAATAATCCCCTTAATACTTGCTATCAGAAACATCTTCAACACTAGCCATGCCTCGGTGTATTTTATCCTCGTCATTTTTCAGCTATGACCAACATTTCAAAATCTTCGGTTGTCAGCTTATCGTTTCTAGAAAAAGCGCCGAGCTTTGCGCCAAAGATTTCAATTTTTATATAGCCCAACGTTTTCAACAGCCACCAGATTTCACTTGGCACATAGTATCTTTCGTTACAGTGTAATTCCTTTTTGTTGCCATCGTCGTCTTCAACTTCTGTTATGTTGTAATCACGAAATGTCATTAAATCGAATGTATTGCTCCTGTAAGTAGCGTTGCCTTTCTCTGTAGTTGAGGCACAAAATTCTTCAACGGAATGGTATAGAGGAAAGAGCCCATTAAGTGTTGTAAAAATAAACTTACCATGTTCTTTTAATGATTTGGTGGCATTCTTGAGTATTTCATAATTCATTTCATCTGTTTCCATTAATGGGAAGGCACCTTCGCACAGCATTATCACCAGGCTGAACTCATTATCGAACGGCAAATCTCTGGCATCGTGTTTTAAGAAATCGATTTTGAGGCCCTGCTGCTCAGCTTTCTCTCTTGCTCTTGCCAGAAGCGAGTCAGACAAATCTATTCCTGTAATATTGTAACCCCGTCTTGATAATTCAATTGAGTGTCGTCCTGTCCCACATCCAATATCCAGAATTCTTATGGATTTGTTAAAGCCAATCTCCCGCTCAATAAGATCACATTCTCCGACTGTTCCTTGAGCAAAGCTCTCTCTGTCATATTGTTGCCCATAGTTCTCAAATAATTCTTCATACCACTGTTTCATGGTTACCTCCAAAGGCTGTACAGTTCATTCTGAAGGAATCGATAAGCTCCTCACTTGTGTCTTCTATAATTATAATGGTGATATACAAGATTTTAGAACTGGTTACGAGCTCGTGAGAATGAATCTGTGCCACTATTGGTGTAACAATACCGAGAGATGTTTAGCCTGTGGTACTTGAAAATGGTTTCCTATCACGCTTACATAGGATCTGGATTACGTGGCGGCCTGAATAGAGGCATGGCGGAACACCGCCGCCCGGGAGTACCCACTGGCCGGCTATATAGAAATTTGCCAAGCCAGGCAGCGTTCTGGGTATCGTGGTCATGAGCGCTTTTGGCGTCGGCAGCCATCCCATATAAGCCCCTTTGTAGTTCAAGGTGTAGCGCCAGGTGGTGTAAGGTGTGACGACATCGGTCATCTCCACCAGTGACGAGATGCCGGGATAGTGCGCCTCAAGTCGCGCTAAGACTTTTTTGCCACCCTCTGTTTTTCTGCCTCATATCGCTGCCGGTCCTCTTGTAGGTCGTTCCAAAAATCCCACTCCGTCTCCAGCATAACCTGGACCACTGTTTTACCTCGCGGCGCAAATCCGGTGCTATAGTTGAAAATACGCAACGAGAAGCCGACAATTTCTTGATTGCCTACGGTAATAGCATCCTTCAGAATGATAAAACTCATGTGAGGATCATCAGGAAACTCCCTTGCCACGCCAAAGCTGACCATGAGCACAGGGCGGATCAACTTCCAATTGCAATACCGCTCTCTGGTTTTCTTGGTCACATAGCGCCCGCCTAGCATCTTGAAGATGGTACTGTGCCCATCGGCGGCGGAAATTACCACATCAGCCCGGTGAGTGCTGCCATCGATCAGACTTACACCCACAGCCCGGTCGTCTTCCACGATGATTTCCTTCACAGTGGCTTCGTAGGTCATTGTGCCTCCGAGAGCCTTGTAGCGCTCCTCGATTGGCATGACGAAGCCCCGGCATCCTGTAGGGAGTAACCCTATTTGCCCATCTGCTAGAAGTGCCATGAGCATGAACACGAACCAGACTGGAACCTCCGGCAAAAACAGATTCTCCAGGGTCTGCCGCAGCAACTGGCTATGTGCAGCCAGCGCATAGTTCGCTAGGGGTTTGGCATACTTGCCCGTGAAATACTTGAAGGTCCTACGCATGCTCCAGAACTGTCTAAGCAGGTCAAGGGGATTCATCAGCTCAGGTGGTTTGCCCGTGCCCGCCTCGAACAATATGGTGGAACCCTGCATAGCGCAGGCGCCAGCGACCAGATCGTCGATGAGCCCGGCATCTGCTGGTGCGATAGCCTTCAAATCGTGCATCAGGCGCTCCAAGTCACCCGTGATGTCTAGGCTAACCCCGCTAGCTTCGTCAATGAAGCGGCTATATGTAATGAGAGTGGGGAAATCATCGGTCTGGATTCCCAACTCGCGGTACAGCTCAAAAATAGGTTGGCCTGGCCTGTGTCCAATGAGGAAATGTATGCCACCATCGATCAAATAACCCTCACGTTTCCAGGCAGCGGCTACCCCACCTGGTTTGGAATGATGCTCGAAGGTATGGCAGCGGTAGCCATTCATCTGCGCGTAGCAGCCAGCAGATAGGCCGGCAAGCCCAGCTCCGATGACAATGATTGACTTCTCAGTCATATCTCTTCATTCACCAACAGAAGGCTCTTTAATATCCAGACGAGAAAGGGTACGAGTTTGTCTGATAAACTATTGTAGGTGGGATTGTAACACCCAAGGGGATTGATGTCGAGGTTGATATGATTGTCTACTGTCCGTTATGGGTATGGGCTTAGGCGAGGCCAAGAAGAACAGCCCCAACATGAAGATTTCCACAGTGGTCTGCCCTGTAAACGTGCCTACACAATAGTCAGTTTTGTTCAGGATTGTCCCGTGGGGGTTGCTGGCAGTTTCTGTTGTAGAAATATCGCCGGGCAATAGCACGTGCAGTAACAGAGTGGTGGGTTTTATGATTAGTGGCGAATTATGTTTACACCCAAGGCGTCACTGTGGAGAATGGAGTGGCGTGGCTATTAAGAATACCAGAGAGATTGTTTCACTTCGCTAGCGGTGACAAGAGACACCGGGGATTCTTCGTCCCGGTTGCATCGGGGCTCAAGAATGACAAGAGGGGATTGCTTTGAGGCTGTTGCTGACTTTAAAGCGGCTAGCGTGGATGGTGTGTATGTGTTGGGTGGTGTCAGCGAATCGGTGTGCCAAATAGCAGTTGGTGTGAACAAGGTAGGGATGGTTCTTTTGGGAGGGTTGAACCCGGTGGCTGCGGCGGTGGAGTCTGGCAGTGCTGCAGGGAACGTGGCTGAGAGGTATGCTGGATTTTGAGCAACTGGTGAGCTTTTGGGATATCAAAGCCTGAACCCGTAGCGTTTTCGGTTCCAATTAACCTATTTGCTGGTCTATTTGGTCTCCAGTAGCTTCAGGCTATTGTCTCCAAGCATGTTGCATATCTCCTGTGCTAGCTCGAGACAGTAGTTGCTTTTTTGGGGCAATGCCAAAGTAGTGGTTTCTTCGGCGGTGATAATGATGAGCTGGACAGTGTCATTGCCGGGATAGCGGCTGAGAGTATCCTTCACTTGCGATAAGAGCTTCAGGTCTTTGTTGGTGCTATCTGTTTGATTCATGGTAATCACCAGCTTGCGTCGTACTGGAGGTTTGGGTGGTGGCTGAGGTTGAGCTTGTGGTCGGGGCTGAGTCCCAGCCTCAGTTGACGTCTCTTCTGGTTTGTATTGTTTTGCCCGGTAGCAGTTGATGGTTACTCGGTCATCCCTCGTCTTCACAACGCCTTCCACCACGACGATTTCTCCTTCTTGCCAAACTTGCTTGGTCTGGTTGTAGGTCTCTGGCCAGACAGTGACCTCAATACTGCCCTGCAAGTCTTCGAGTGTAGCAAAAAGGAATGGTCGTCTATCCCTGGTGTGTAGTTGGCGCATGGTGCTGACCATTCCGGCGATTATTACGTTCTCTCCCACCATGTCGGCGTCGATTTCGCCGCATAAGGCGGTGGCAGCGTTGGCTAGCTTTGGAGCTATTCCCACCAGGGGGTGTTCTGAGAAATAGACACCCAGCAATTCCTTCTCCCAATCTAGTTTCTCTTTCAATGTGGTGTCGAAGTTCTCCAGTTTGAGGTCGGGAAGTGGCAGAGGTGCCTGCTCTCCCCAAAAATCGAACATAGATGCTTGTCCTGATTCTCTCATTCTTTGCTCTCGTTGGGCTGTGGATATGATTCGGTCTATTGCCTGTAGCAGTGCTCCTCGCTGCCCCAAAGAATCGAAGGCGCCGGCTTTGATAAGGCTTTCTATAACCTTCTTGTTGACGTTGCGCAGGTCGGCACGCCGGCAAAAATCTTCAATGGTCTGGAAGGTGCCACTTTGTTTGCGTGCTGCGATGATTGGTTCGATTGCTCCGTGACCCACATTTTTGATTGCAGTGAGGCTGAACCTTATGCCTTTCTTCCCGTCCAACTCCTCGGTGACGAATTGGGCTTGGCTCTTGTTGATATCGGGTGGCAGAACGGTGATGCCCAGGCGACGGCATTCGGTGATACCTGAGGCTAGCCTGTCTGAATGGCCGGTGTAGGTATTCAAGAAGGCAGTCATATATTCCACAGGATAGTTGGCCTTGAGGTAGGCGGTTTCATATGCGATCAGAGCGTAGCTTACGCTGTGAGCCTTGTTGAAGGCGTAACCCGCGAAGGGTTCGATCAAGTCGAAAATTTGAGTAGCTAGCTCGGCGGATAGCCCTTTCTTCTTAGCACCTTCGACGAAGTTTTGTCGCTCCTTCTTCATCACCTCCGGGATCTTCTTACCCATGGCTTTTCGCAGGATGTCAGCCTGTCCCAAACTGTATCCGGCAAGGGCTTGGACAATTAGCAGCACCTGGTCCTGATATACAATGACGCCATACGTTTCTTTCAATATCTCTTCTACAGCGGGATGTGGGTAGCGTATTGGCTCATGGCCATGTTTGGCCTTGATGAAAGTTGGTATTTGTTCCATGGGACCGGGTCGATAAAGGGCAACCATGGCTGCTACATCGGTAAAATTTGTTGGTTTGAGTTCCTTGATGTAGCGTCGCATTCCAGCGCCTTCCAACTGGAAGATGCCACCCGTCTCGCCGGAGGCCAGCAGCTCAAAGGTCTTGGGGTCACTGAGTGGTATATGTTGCAAGTCCACCCGTACATTCCGCTCTGTGGCGATGATTTCCCTGGCTTTAGCTAGAATCGTGAGATTGGCGAGGCCGAGGAAATCCAGTTTCAGCAGACCAAGCTTGGCGATATCATCCATGGCGAACTGAGTTGTTGGCGTGGCTTGCTCATTGTCTTTGCCAGAGCGTTGCAGTGGCACATGTTTGGTCAAGGATTCCCTAGAGATGACGATGCCTGCAGCGTGTGTGCTGGCATGGCGGGATATTCCCTCTAGTTTTTTAGCGGTGTCGATTAGATTGTGTACAACTTCGTCCTGTTCGTATAAATCGGAAAGCTCTTTCATTTCGGCCAGGGATTGGTCTAATGTTATGTTCGGTCTCATTGGTACTAGTCTGGCTATTCTGTCTACATCACTGTAGCTCATACCTAGTGCCCTACCCACGTCTCTAAGGGCGGCTCTAGCACCCAGCGTGCCAAAGGTGATAATCTGGGCTACGTGGTCGGCACCGTATTTCTGCGTGACATAGGTTATCAGTTCATCACGCCTATCATCCTGGAAATCCATGTCAATGTCTGGTGGCTCGCGGCGTTCCACGTTCAAAAACCGTTCAAAAACGAGTATGTTTTCCACGGGGTCGATGTTGGTGATTCCGAGGCAGTGAAGGGCTAAACTGGCAGCAGCACTGCCACGAACGCCGAACAGGATGTTCTGTTTTTTGGCGAAAGAAATCAGGTCGGCAACAACGAGGAAATAGTCAGCGAACTCGGTTTTTTTGATTACGTCTAACTCATAGGCAAGCCTGTCTTTTAATTCGCCAGTGGGCGAGGGATAACGTTGCTCGAAGCCTTTCCAGCAGAGCTCTGCCAAGTGTTCATCTGCTGACTTTCCTGGTGGCAGGTCTACCTGGGGGAGGTTGAGCTTGCCGAACTCTAACTGCAGTTTGCAGAGGTCGGCGATTTTCTCGGTGTTTTCAATTGCTTGGGGCAGGTCAGCGAAAAGCCCTGTCATTTCCTCGGGGCTTTTTAGGTAGAAGGAGTCGCCTGCTAGTTTTAGCCTTTTGTCATCCAGGATAGTTGTATTGGTCTGGATGCATAACAGTATTTCATGTATGGATGCATCTTCCCTGTTCACATAGTGTACATCGTTGGTAGCGACCACCGGGATGTCAAATTTGGCAGATAATTCGAGCATCCCTTGGTTGATACGTTCTAGTTCGGGTATGGGATGCCGCTGAATTTCCAGGTAGTAATGGGCGAAATTCTCCCTGTGCCACAAGGCTACTTTTTCAGCGTCGCTGGTTCTGCCTTCCAGGATAAGACGAGGTATCTGTCCTTGAGCGCAGCCAGAGAGCAGGATAAGCCCTTCACCGTGTTTGATGAGGAGGTCTTTGTCTATCCTTGGTTTATAGTAGAATCCATCAAGGTGGGCTTTGGTGGTCAACTGCAGAAGATTCCGATAGCCTTGCAGATTTTTTACTAGTACCGTCAGATGATATGTGCTCTTCTCACTTATGGTTTTGTTAAGATGACTGGTTTCAGCTAGATACATTTCGCAGCCGATGATGGGCTTTATGCCTGCGTTTTTGGCAATCGAATAGAAATTGATGACACCATGCATATTTCCGTGGTCAGTGATAGCGAGGGTGTTCATCCCCAGGTCATTGGCCTTGGAGATCAGTTGGGAGACGCGACAGAGTCCGTCAAGTAAGCTAAACTCGGTATGGACATGCAGATGGGTGAACATCCTGGCCCTTTCTAGAGAGGGATTGGTCGACAAATTATAGCACAAAGCCCCTGTTGCCTATTATCTGGTATTGATAGCTTCAAATCAGCTTTGCAATTTAGTCCGCCTGAGACTATAATTTGGAGAAATGCCTGTTATCAAATACGATGTACGTGGCCTGTTGGCCAGGGTTTCTGATGTCCTGTCTCAGCGCAATTGCCAAGCCTACGTTGTTGGTGGGCTTGTGCGTGACCACCTGTTGGGCAGGGATACCGCGGATATAGATATTGCTGTTAATGCCGATACTCCCGGCGTGGCTCGGGAAATAGCAAATGCTATTGGTGGCAAATATGTGCTCCTAGACGAGGCGAATGGTGTGGCCAGGGTGGTAGCCATGGAGGGTGAGCATGTTCTCCATCTGGATTTCAACTCTTTCTCTGGCAACATCGAAAATGACCTGGGGAGGCGTGATTTTACCATAGATGCCATGGCTGTTGAGCTAGCTAGGCTGGTTTCGGGTCATGTGGAAGTGATTGACCCCTTCCGTGGCCAGGTTGATTTGAAGTCGAGACTGATTCGTGCTGTTAGCGAACGCGTCTTTGCGGAAGATGCTGTCAGACTGCTACGGGCTGTCAGGCTGGCTGCGGAGCTGGGGTTTGCCATCGAATCGAATACTGAAAAGCTCATCAAGAGGGATGTCCAGCTAGTTAAGCATGTTCCGGGAGAGAAAGTGAGGGAGGAACTGCTGAGGCTTTTCGGCTTGCCGGGCGTTGCGGGTATGGTGTGCTATATGGATGAGTTGGGGTTGCTTACAGGAGTAATGCCGGAGCTGGATGGGATGAAAGGCGTGGAGCAGCCTAAAGAACACTACTGGAATGTGTTTGACCATTCTGTGGAGACAGTGGCTACGGTGGAGTTTATGCTAAGGGAGTGCCAGTGGCAATATGGTTCTGATGATTTGCTGGCTATAACTCCTTGGTCGGAGGCAATAAAGCTGCATTTCGATGAGGAGGTATCCAACGGCAGCAATCGCAGAATCTTGCTCAAGCTAGGAGGGTTACTCCATGATATCGCCAAGCCGGCCACCAAGACTACGGAGGAGACAGGCAAGACGCGGTTTTTGGGACACGGCAAAATCGGTGCTTCTATGGCGGCTGCTATGCTGGAGGGATTGCGCTTCAGCAGTCGAGAGGTCAGATTAGTAGAGAACCTGGTATATCATCATTTGCGTCCGGCTCAAATGTCGAACGAAGGCTTGCCCACGCGCAGGGCTGTCTTCCGCTATTTTAGGGATACTGAGGGAGCAGGCATCGACATTCTGTTCCTGGCTCTGGCGGACTATCTGGCTACAGGTGGACCGAACCTGGATGTGGAGCAATGGAAGCAGCATAATCATGTTGTCAACTATGTGTTGGCGGAGCACATGAGGCAGGAAGCCGAGGTCATGCCCGTTAAGCTGATTGATGGGCATGATATAATGGATGTTCTTGGTATTAGCTCGGGGCCGCTGGTAGGCGAGTTGCTGACAGAGGTGCGTGAGGCGCAAGCCGCTGGCGAATTGAATACGAAGGAAGATGCAATAGCACTGGTGCGCATGAAGATGGAAAAGCGACATTGCAGCGCAGCTTGTTAATGATTTTTGTTGGGGTGGGTAGAGGTGGTTATAAATAACATAAGGAGTGAATTGGTCAATTGAGAAAAGGAAACGTCTATCTGCTCTTTTTTATCCTTGCCCTTTTCTGTGTTACCCTGTGGGTGGTATGGCCGGGTACGGATATATTTGGTAGGAAGGATTTTACACTGGGGCTTGACCTTCGTGGAGGTAGCCACCTGGTGTATAAGATAGACATGGCAAAGAAAGACCCTTCGCAATCAGATGTAGATGTGATTGAAGGTGTGAAGCAAAAGATAGAACGTCGTGTTAATGCCTATGGTGTCACTGAACCGGTCATTCAGACCATTCGCAGTGAGGACGGCGACTTCATCCTGGTTCAGCTTCCTGGGGTAAAAGACATCGATGAAGCCATCAATCTTATCGGCAAAACGGCGGAGTTGGATTTCAGGGAGATGGAGCTAGACCAAAGCGGGCGGATGGTTTTCGATGAGCAGGGTATGCCCAAGTGGCAAGCCCTGGCTATAGCTACTGGTAGCGATGACAAGGAAAAGGAGCTTACCGGCAAATATCTGAAGCCCAATGCTAAAGTCGTCTTAGAGCCGCAGACTAACAGGCCTGAGGTAGCCTTTGAATGGAATGATGAGGGTGCTGTCCTGTTTGAGCAGATAACCAAGCGCAATCTGCAGAAACCTCTGGGCATATATCTGGATGGAGTGCCGATTTCGTGGCCCACTGTGCAAGCAGTGATCAAGGAGAAAGGTGTTATTACCGGGTTGGACCTGCAGGAAGCTAGGACATTAGCTATCCAGCTTAACTCAGGCTCCCTGGATGTGCCGTTGGAGCTGGTGCAGAATATGACTGTCGGAGCTACGCTGGGTGAGGATTCTCTGAGGAAGAGCCTGATTGCCGGCATAATCGGTTCGGTTTTGGTGGTTGTGTTTATGATAGCCTACTACCGTGTCTCTGGACTGGTTGCTTGCCTGGCCTTGATTGTGTATGGAGTTCTCACGCTGGCCATTTTCAAGCTGATTCCTGTGGTGCTGACGTTGCCGGGTATTGCTGGCTTTATTGTTTCTGTAGGTATGGGTGTGGATGGCAATGTGCTCGTGGCTGAACGATTGAAAGAGGAACTCAGGGCCAAGCGCACACTTCAGGCGGCAGTGGAGGGCAGCTTCCGTCAATCCTGGACTGCTATATGGGACAGCAATATCACAGTATTTATCGTCTGTGTTGTCCTCTATTGGTTGGGCAGCAGGTTTGGTAACTTCATGGTTATGGGCTTTGCCACCACGCTGTTCATCGGTACCGCATTAAGTATGTTTACACAGGTGATAGTGACTAGGACTTTCCTGCGTACAGTTGTGGGTTCACATCTGGCTACGCGCCCAAGTGCTTATGGAGTGACGAAATAATGATTGACTTTGTTGGTAAGCGAAACCTGTTCTTCATAATATCGGCCGTTCTAATTGTCCCCGGTTTGCTTTTCCTGGCGGTTTTCGGACTGAAGCCAGGAGTGGATTTTAGCAGCGGCACAGCCATAACATTACAGTTTGACAAGGAGATAGAAATAGGCCAGTTGCGACAGGAGCTGGATGAGTTAGGCTATGATAAGGTGGTCATCCAGCCCGCAGGCAAGAATGAATACTTCCTCCGCCTCCAAGAATTGTCAACTGAGGAGAACAAGAAGTTGCGGGATGGGTTGGAAGTTGGGTTGGGAGCCGTCGTTACTGTTCGTAACATATATACCGTCTCGCCCGTTGTAGCCAAAGGCACCGTGCGCAATACGCTGATAGCTATCGCTGTTGCATCGATAGCTATTCTGCTCTACATCTCATGGGCTTTCCGCAAGATGCCTAATCCCTTCCGCTGGGGCACCTGTGCGGTGATAGCGTTGGTTCACGATTTACTGGTGGTCATAGCGGTCTTTTCAATCCTTGGGCAGTTAGCTAATGTGGAAGTAGATTCGCTGTTTGTCACAGGTGTGTTGGCGGTGGTAGGCGTTAGTGTGAATAACATTGTGGTAGTTTTCGACCGCATTCGAGAAAACACTAAGCGTGGGGTCAGCAAAGATTTTGCTGTCACTGTGAACTGCGGTATCATGGAGTCCGTGGGGCGTTCGTTGAATACAGGACTGGCTACGCTCTTTGTCATAGTAGCGCTCTACCTCTTTGGCGGCATCACCATACAGAATCTGGTTTTAGCGCTGTTTTTAGGCATTGCAACGGGGATTTATTGCTCGTTGTGTATTGCTGGGCAGCTCCTGGTGGTTTGGGATAGGGGCTTCAGAAAAGCGAAATAGCTAAATCCGCTAGAACCAGGCGCGATGGATCTCTTTCACCATGGCTACGAACTGGTCAAAGCTGACCGGTCTTCTGCGTGCTTCTTTTCTGCCCAGTGGGTCTGAGATTTCGTTGTTCCCCAGCAAGACGTTGAGTGTGGCAGATATGGAGTGGGACAAGGCTTCGAGGTGATAACCGCCTTCCAGGGCGAAGACCAATCTTCCCTGGCATAGCATATTGGCAAGTGCCTTCAGGATTTCTGTAAGGCGGGCAAAGCCTGGGATGCTCATTTCCATCATCGCTATGTGGTCAGCCCAGTGTGCATCATAGCCGGCTGACACTAGCATGAGCTGTGGCTGGAAATGCTTGGCGATTGGCGCCAGAACGTCCTCGAAAATTGCCTGGTACTCATCGTCTCCCCAGCCAGCTAGCATGGGTATATTGACGGTATATCCTTCGCCTTCTCTGGCACCTGTCTCATCGATGCCACCTGTTCCGGGGTAAAGGGGGTATTCATGGGTGGAAAAGTATAGGACGTGTTGGTCAGTATAGAAGGTATCTTGTGTGCCGTTGCCGTGATGTACGTCAAAATCAACGATGAGGATGCGTTCCAGGTTGAAGTTGGACAATGCGTACTTAGCCGCTACAGCCACATTGCTGAATAGACAAAAACCCATTGCTTGCCAACAGGTGGCGTGATGTCCTGGGGGTCTTACTAGAGCAAAGGCAGTGTCTACCCTTTTGCTCATTACGGCGTCAACCGCGGTAATTACACCGCCGGCGGCGTATAGTGCTGCGTTATAGGAACCTTTGGACATCGCAGTGTCGGCGTATATATATCCGCCACCTTGCTCAGCATAGCTCTGTATCCGAGATACATATTCGGGGGCGTGGACTTTGGATAGCTCTTCCAGCGTAGCAGGACGTGGTTGCAGGATGTGAAATTTGTCTATGAGATGGTTCTCTCCGAGTAAGTTCAGGGTAGTGGTTAATCTCTGGGTATTCTCAACATGCGTGCCGGTATCGTGTTCCAGATATACCGGGTCATAGACCAGTCCCACGGCCATTGAAGAATCTGTCTCCCTTATCGTTCTATGTAAACCTCAGTTAATGAAGGTATACCCAGTGCGTTGAGCTTATAGTTTTTGACGTAAGGTTTTATCAGTACGTAGTTCGTGTTGAACCATAGCGGCAAGCAAGCAGCGTCTTCTATCATTATCTGTTCGGCTTTCTGATACATGCCCAGCCTGTCCGTCTCGTTCATTTCAATAGCTGCTTGGTCGAGAAGGCTGTCTACTTCGGTGTTGGTGTAGTTGCCAGAATTGTAATCAGCCTTGCTATGGAACAGAATATCCAGGAAATTTTGTGGATCTGGATAATCGGCAATCCAGCCGGAGATGAAAATATCGTCTAATTCCTGCTTCAGTGTCAGGGGTTGTGAGAAGATTTCCATCTCAAGTTGTCTCACTGTTACTTCTATGCCGAGATTCTGTTTCCAATCCTGGATGATAGCGCCTAAGTAGTCCGGTATATCACCGCCTTCGCCGGATGTAGTGACTGTTATCGGCGGCAGATTTTCGGGGGACTTGTATTCAGAGGCTGCGATAAGGCTCATAGCTTTAGCTGGGTCGTAATCCAGCCCGCGCAGGTTTTCGTTGTAGCCGGGCATACCTACAGGTAAAATGCCATTTGCCTTGATGCTCATGCCTTTCAGAATCAGCTTTATAATGCGCTCTTTGTTGACAGCATGACAGAATGCCTTGCGGACGTTGGCATCATCGAATGGTGGCTTCGTGGTGTTGAAACCGGCGTAGAACAAGCTGAGCTCAGGGGAAATAGCCAACTCTTTATAGAAGGGGCCGTTCTTGTCTGTTACCTTGTCAGCAAAATGCCCAAAAACAGGCACTACATCTATTGCGCCTGTCTCGTACATGGCCATGGGCATACCCGCTAGCAGGTGAAAGGCCACCTTGCTGATTTTGAGCGGGGCTTGCCAGTGGTAATTACTCGGTTCCAGTACTAGCAATTGACCTTCTCGCCATTCTGTTACCTTGAATGGGCCAGTGCCGTTGGATTTGCGCCACCATTCGCGGCCAGTGTCTACGTTGGCTTTTTGCACTACAAAAGCAGTGGGGTAGGCCAGCTTGGCTAGGAAGTAGGCCTTAGGAGCGTCTATAGTGACCTCAAGCGTGTGGTCATCAATAACTCGCACACCACTGATTTCCCTTGATTTTCCTTCCAGCACATCCCTTGCACCTACGATGTCGATCAGGTATGACGAGGCTGTCTGTGAGCCTGTCCTGGGATTGCAGGCCCTCTCCCAGGAGTACTTGAAATCGTGAGCTGTGACTTCAGTACCGTCGTGAAACCTGGCGTCTCGTCGCAGGTGAAAAGTATAGGTCTTTCCGTTTGGGTTTCGGCCCCAGCTTTCGGCGATATCTGGCGCAGGTTTCAGGTGTTCATCCAGTCGGACTAGACCGCTGAAGACCTGCATCACGTAGGTGTGTGAGGTGAGTTCGCTGGAGATGGCAGGGTCCAGGGTATATGGTCCAGTGTCCCAGAGGTTGAGCATGCCGTTTCCGCTAGCTGGTAGGCTGCTTGGTGGAGCGGTTCTTATGCAGCTCGTGGCTATCAGCGTTATTGCTAGTGCCAGAGCGATGATGCCGAGCGATTTTGCTTGCCGAAACCTTTTCATAGTCTCACAAGTATAGTATGCCTTTGTAGCATGGTCAATTGTGGCTAGGGGTTTTGCCCTTTACCTTGAGAGTTTGCTTCTGCTATTATCTGTGGGACTCGTCTGTCTTTGAATCATGCCTGCTAAGCTGACATTTCTTGGTGCTGCCAAAGGGGTTACCGGCTCTCGTTATCACCTTTCTGTTAATGGTCTCAACCTGCTGGTGGATTGCGGAATGCATCAGGAGAGGCAGTTAAAGTCTCGTGACTGGGAGCCTTTTCCGGTGCCGCCTGCAAAGTTGGATGCCATCCTCTTGACTCATGCTCACATAGACCACTGCGGGTTCCTGCCCAAGCTGGTTAGGGAAGGCTTTCGCGGTCCTGTTTATTGCACCTCGGCTACTGCTGAGATTGCTGAGATTATGCTTCTGGATTCTGCCGGGTTGCAGGAAGAAGATGCCGAATTCAAGCGGAAAAGGCATGAGGCAGAAGGCAGGAAGGGGCCGTATCCTGAGATGCCTCTCTATACCACCCAAGATGTGAGGGCTACCATGCCGTTGTTCTCTCCAGTGGAGTATGGTGATGTGGTGAGTTTGGGCAAAGGCGTCGAGGCTACTTTTCATGATGCAGGGCATGTACTCGGCTCGGCCATGGTCAGGTTGGACGTTAAGGAAAACGATGAGCAAAGAACGGTTATATTTACGGGAGACATTGGACGCTGGGGCAAGCCAATCCTGAATGACCCTACCTTGTTTGACCGGGTTGATTATGTGGTAATGGAGTCCACCTATGGTGACAGATTGCATGAGCCGGTTGAAGACATGTCTAATACTTTGGCTGAGGCGATCAACGCCGCTGTCAGAGCCAAAGGTAATGTAGTCATTCCTGCATTTGCTCTAGAGCGAGCGCAGGAAGTTCTGTTTTATTTAAGCAGGCTCCTGTTTGAAGACCGTATACCTCATCTCTTGGTTTTCCTTGATAGTCCTATGGCGGTAACAATAACCGATGTCTTTGACCGTCACCCGGAGATGTTCGATAAAGCTATGCTCGAGCTCATCCATAGCAGGAAGTCTCCCTTTGACTTTCCTGGCCTCAAACTGGTGAACACTGTTGATGAATCGAAAGCCATAAATAGGATAGTGGGCAGTGTTATTATTATGGCTGGTTCCGGTATGTGCACCGGTGGCAGGATAAAGCATCACCTGGTGAACAACATATCGAAGGCGAGGAATACTATACTGTTTGTAGGGTATCAGGCGGCGGGAACGTTAGGTAGGCAGATTGTTGACAAGGCTAAGAAGGTGAGGATATTGGGCAAGCGTTATCGCGTTAGGGCAAGGATAGTGCAACTAGATGGCTTCTCGGCACATGCTGATAGGGACGAACTGATGAGATGGCTGTCAGGTTTCCAGAGATTGCCCAGACGCTTGTTTGTAACCCATGGTGAACACAGTATCTCCGAGAGTTTTGCTGACTTGGTTAGGCAGAAGATGGGGTGGGAAGTAGTGGTTCCGGAATATAGAGACGAAGTTCTTTTGGATTAGAGAAATCAAAGTAAACGGAGGTGAGGCATGAAAACGAAAACTATCCGTCAGATAGTGACTTTCAAAGCAAGCCCGCACGTGGTCTACGAGGCGTTGATGGATTCGCGCAAGCACTCCAGGTTCACCGGCGATACAGCCGGCATCAGCAGAAAAATAGGAGGCAAGTTCAAGGCCTACGGCGATTACATCGAGGGAGTTAACCTGGAGTTGATGCCGGATGAGAAGATCGTGCAGTCATGGCGGGCTAGCGATTGGCCGGAGGGTCATTATTCTCGCGTTAGCTTCTCGTTGAAAAAGCTCGATAAGGGAACGCAATTGACCTTTGAGCAATCGGATGTCCCAGAGGACTTCTATGAGGATATCAGCCAGGGCTGGCATGACTTCTACTGGACGCCGATGAAGGAGATGTTCAAGGAATAACTATTGCTTGGCCAGCGCTTTTCTGCCCACGATTGCCTGCTTCAGGTACCATTCCTGTACGGTATCAATGACCTCATCGGTGGTATCGCAGACCCTGAGCAAGTCGAAATCTGCTTCCTCGACGAATCCTTTGCCCAGAGTGTGAGCTCTCAACCAGTCCAGGAAACCCTTCCAGTAGTTGTTGTCGAACAATATCACGGGGAAAGGTTTAATTTTCTCTGTTTGCATCAGGGTGAGCACCTCGGTCAACTCGTCCAGTGTTCCTAGTCCACCGGGCATGATGATGAAGGCGGTGGCATATTTCACAAGCATTACCTTGCGGACGAAGAAGTGTTTGAAGACCAGGGACTTGGTGGTGTAAGGGTTGGGTGTTTGTTCCTCTGGCAGGTCGATGTTCAGCCCTACGGAGGTCACACCGGCTTCCCTGGCACCTCTGTTGGCTGCCTCCATGACTCCTGGCCCGCCGCCGGTGACAATGGAAAATCCCAGTTGTCCCAGCCTGCGTGCTATCTCCTGTGTCTTAGGATATAGCTCGTCATCCGGCTTCAGCCGAGCTGAGCCATATATGGTGACTGCTGGCTGGATATTGGAGAGGGAATCGAATCCGTCCACAAATTCACCTATGATACGGAACATGCGCCAGGATTCTTCTTTGGCCAGCTCGTTTATTTCATAATATTCTGGTGCCATGTTTTTCCTCCGTGTGAGACAGATATTAACACAGAGGGCATTGGCACTGCTAATACACGATTACGGCGATGAGGTAGATAACGGCGATATGGTCGCTGCCTTGACACCTTTCCTTGAGCACCTTACACTTATTCACTAACTTTAGGCCTTGACTTTTGACTAATTATGCTTTGTCCAACCTGCAAGAATCTCATGATAGTGGTCGAGTACCACAATATCGAGCTTGACCATTGCATCAACTGCAAAGGCGTGTGGTTCGATTCTGGCGAGCTGGAGCTGCTGCTGAAATCTGTAGGCGCGGAGACTACGTCTCCATTGCTTGTAGAGCTGGCAACTCATCCTGAAGCTGCGACTTTGGAGAAGAAGCGGAAGTGTCCCATCTGCGGCCACAAGATGAGGAAGACGAGGCCTCATGAGGAGCCGGAATTGGTTATAGATGTTTGCCAGAGCGGCGATGGGCTATGGTTTGATGGTGGGGAGGTGGCCCAGTTGATTAGCAAGCAGCCCGAAAAGCTCCTGGGAAAACAAGACTCGGAAAAGCAGGTCATAAATTTTCTGGAAGAGGTGTTCCAGGTCTAATAATGTTTGGCATAATCTATCCTGCATCACTGAGGAGGTGTTAGATGATAATAGGTTTGGTTGTTCTTGGCATTGTACTTTTCCTTGTCCTGATACTGGTAGGCATCTACAATAGCCTGGTCAGGGCGCGCAACCAGGTGAAAAATGCCTGGGCGCAGATAGATGTCCAGCTCAAGAGGCGCTTTGACCTTATTCCGAACCTGGTGGAGACGGTCAAGGGCTACATGAAGCACGAGCGTGAGACGCTGGAAGCTGTGACCAAGGCACGCAATCTGGCCCAGCAGGTGGCATCGTCCGGAGCCGGTGAGCGAGCCAAGGCCGAAGGTGAACTGGGCGCTGCCTTGAGCCGGCTGATCGCCGTGGCGGAGCAGTATCCCGACCTCAAGGCCAATCAGAATTTCCTGGCTTTGCAGGAGGAGCTGACTTCCACGGAGAACAAGATAAGCTTCTCCCGCCAGTTCTACAACGATTCGGTGCTGAAGTTCAATAACCAGATACAGATGTTTCCTTCCAACATGGTAGCTGGCATGTTCGGCTTCACTGTTGCCGAGTTCTTCGAGACCAAGGCAGAGGAGGAGCGGAGAGCGCCTAGGGTCAGCTTCACTTAGACTTAAAGCATTTGGAACATGTGGGAACAGGTCAGGTCTAATCGCATCAGGTCAGTGGGGCTGGTAATCGTGATGGGGGCGCTGCTGCTGGCGCTGGGCTACTTTCTGGGCCTCTATTTCTTCGATAGCCCTACTGCTGGCCTGGCTATGGCGCTATTGCTCTGGATTATCATGAGCCTGGTGGGCTATTTCCAGGGGGATAGTATCCTGCTGTCTATGTCTGGTGCCAGGAAGATCACACGGGATGACCATCCGCGGCTGTACAACATCGTTGAGGAGATGAAGATTGCCTCTGG